>Ga0315900_10000030_pt1 | contig 237304 bp, 187 predicted proteins | sample LakEriMetagenome_FD_203521 | JGI IMG/M metagenome (GOLD analysis project Ga0315900, IMG submission 203521) | Freshwater fungal communities from buoy surface, Lake Erie, Ohio, United States - Buoy 12 MA114 | ecosystem: Environmental > Aquatic > Freshwater > Lake > Lake biofilm | place: USA...
CTCTCGGCGGACGTTCGCTGCAGACATCCTGTCTTCCGCTCACTGCATGTCCGCTCGCTTTCGGCATCCTGCCTGCGCTCGCTTCCATAGCCCGCGAGAGGGCATGTGCAGCCCCGAGCCTCCCTCAACTGAACTGCCAGACGACGAGGCTTCGGGTGACCCGTACCCCGTTCGCCGGCGTTGCTGACAAGCGCAGGCAGGATGCCGGAGCGCAGTCAGCATCGAGCGAGCGAAGGGCATGGATGCCCGTAGCGAGCGTCCGGAGAGCGGGGTACGGGTCACCCGAAGCCGGATTGGGCGAGTTGACTCACTCAGCCGGTTCTCTGCCCGCAACGAGATCGAGGATCGCGGCGCCGAAGTCGGCGAGGCGTTTTTCGCCGATGCCCTTCACCCGCAGGAGCGCCGCGGGCGACGACGGCTTCTCACGCGCGATGGCCCGCAGTGATTTGTCGTCGAAGATCGTCCAGGCTGGCTTGCCGCGGCCGTCGGCCACGCGCCGCCGCCACTTGCGCAGCCGCTCGAAGAGGTCGCGATCGACGCCCTTCCAGTCGTCGACGTCGGCCTTGGCCGCCTTGGCCCTGCCGACGCGGGGCTCGAGCAATACCACCGGCCGCTCGCCGCGAAGCACTTCCCACGAGCGGTCGTTGAGCATGACGACGGGCCGGTCGCCGCCGCTGCGGGCGAGCAGGCCCTGGTCGAGCAGTTGGTGCGTGAGATTTTCGGCCGCCCGCTGGTCGAGCGTGGCGAGCAGGCCGAACGTGGAGAGCCGGTCGTGGCCATGCCGCTGGATGCCTTCCGTCTTCGCGCCCCGCAAGACCTCGCAGACGTGCCGCACGCCGAACCGCTCCCCGACCCGCGCCACGCAGGAGATGATCTTCTGCGCGGTCACCGTGCCATCGGGCAGGCTCTCCGTCTCGCCGAGGCAGACGTCGCAGGCGCCGCACGGCTCGGTGCCGTAGGGCTGCCCGAAGTATTCCGAAAGCGACGCGTGGCGGCATCGCGAGGCCTGGGCATACCGCCGCATCGAGTGGAGGTGCTCGGTCTGGCCGGCGACGAGCCGCGCCAATTCGTCCGGCTCGAGCTCGGCCTCCTCGGCGCTTTTCCGCACGAGCGATTCCCAGCTGAAGACGTCGGCCGAGGAATAGAGCAGCACGCACTCGGCGGCCAGGCCGTCGCGGCCGGCCCGGCCCGTCTCCTGCTGGTAGGCCTCGAGGCTCTTCGGCAGCGAGGTGTGGAGCACGAGCCGCACGTCGGAGCGGTCGATGCCCATGCCGAAGGCGACGGTCGCCACGACGACGTCGATCGTCTCGCGGGCAAACGCCTCCTGCGTCTTGTGTCGCTCCTTGGGATCGAGGCCGGCATGGTAGGGCCGCGCGAGAATCCCCTCGGCCGCGAGCCGGGCGGCGAGCCGCTCCGTTTCCTTGCGCGAGATGCAGTAGACGATCGAGGCCTCGCCCGCATGCCGCCCGAGGATCTCGAGCGTCTGCTGGATGCGGTCGGTCCGGGGCACGACCCGGTAGCAGAGGTTGGGCCGATCGAACGTGCCGACGAGCACGTCGGGGCTCCGCAGCTGGAGCTGCGCGGCGATGTCGTCGCGCACCCGCGGCGTGGCCGTGGCCGTGAAGGCATGCAGGCTGGCCGTCGGAAAGCGGTCGCGCAGCAGGGCGAGTTGCCGGTATTCGGGCCGGAAGTCGTGGCCCCACTGGCTGATGCAGTGGGCCTCGTCGATCGAAAACCGCTTCACGCCCACCTGCGCGAGCAGGTCGAGCAGGCCGGTGTTCACGAGCCGCTCCGGAGCCGTGAAGAGCAGCCGCAATTCCCCCGCGGCGAGCCGGTCGCGGATCTGCAGGCGTTCGTCCTGCGACAGGCCGGAGTGGATCGCGGCGGCCGGGTAGCCGATCGCCTCGAGCGCATCGACCTGGTCTTTCATCAGGGCGACCAGAGGCGAGACGACCACGTCGGTCGATTCGCCCACCAGCGGCGGCAACTGATAGCAGAGGCTTTTTCCCCCGCCGGTCGGCATGACGACGAGCGAATCGCGGCCGTCGAGCGCCGCGTGGATCGCCTCGGCCTGCAGCGGCCGCAGCTGATCGAAGCCCCACCACTTCGCGAGCACCTCCGCGATCCGCGGATCGGCGTTCACGCTCTCGCTCGTCGACGTTGCCTGCCCTGGCACTGATGCACCCTGCTGTGGATTCCGGGAGCGGCAGGATACCAGATTCGTAGGACGGGCTTTGGCCTGTCGCCATCGATGACAGGCACGGAGGCCTGTCCTACTCTCCCAAATAGGCGTCGCGGACCCGCGGATCGGCGGCAAGGTCGGGGCCGCTGCCGGTGAGCGTGATGCGGCCGGTCTCGAGCACGTAGCCACGTGAGGCGAGGCGGAGCGCCGCCCGGGCGTTTTGCTCGACGAGGACGACGGCAATGCCGCGGGCGGAGAGGCTCGCGATCACCTCGAAGATCTTGGCCACGATCAACGGCGCGAGCCCGAGCGAGGGCTCGTCGAGCAGCAGGAGCTTCGGCCGGCCAACGATCGCCCGCGCGAGTGCGAGCATCTGCTGCTCGCCGCCGGAGAGCGTGCCCCCGAGCTGGCTCATGCGGGTGCCGAGCACGGGAAAGAGCTCGCAGGCCGCGGCGATGTCGCGCTTCAGCTGCCAGCCGTCGGGCTGCGTGAAGCCGCCGAGCTCGAGATTCTCGCGGACCGTGAGCCGCGGGAAGATCCGCCTGCCCTCGGGGGAATGGCCGATGCCGAGCCGCATGATCTCGTGGGGCTTTCGTCCCGTGATCGATTCGCCGCGAAACCGCACTCCGCCCCCGCGAGCGGGCACGATGCCGGAGATCGCCATCAGGAGCGTCGTCTTGCCGGCGCCGTTGGCGCCGATGATCGCCACGAGCTCCCCTTCGCCGACGTCGAGCGACACCCGGTCGAGCGCCCGGATCGGCCCGTATCCCGCCTCGAGTTCGCGCACCTCCAGCATCGGCATCGCTCAGGCTTCTCCCCCGAGATAGGCCTCGATCACCTTCTCGTCGCGCTTCACCTCGGCCGGCGTGCCCTCGGCAATCTTCACGCCGTGGTCGAGCACGGCCACCCGGTCGCTGATCCGCATCACGACGTTCATGTGGTGCTCGATCAAAAGCACCGTCACGCCGCGGTCGCGGATCCGCTGCACGAGCGCGGCAAGCTCGGCCGTCTCGGAAGGATTCATGCCGGCGGCCGGCTCGTCGAGCAGGATGAGCATGGCGCCGGTGGCCAGCGCCCGGGCGATCTCGAGCCGCCGCTGGTCGCCGTAGGGCAGCTGCCCCGCGATGCGATTCGCGCTCGGGGCGAGGCCGACGAAGTCGAGCGCGTCGAGCGCACGTCCGCGGGCCTCGGCCTCGGCGCGGCGATTGGCGGGCGTCTTGAAGAGCATGGCCAGCGTGCCGCCGGGGATCGTACGGTCGAGGCCGACGAGCACGTTTTCGAGCACGGTCATGTTGGGGAAGAGGCGGATGTTTTGAAACGTTCGCGAGATGCCGGACCGCGCCACCACATGCGGCGACCGGCGGCCGCGCTGCCAGACGGCGAGCGTGCCGGCAGCCCCCAGGAGCCAGCCGGCAACGAGACCGGTCCAGCCGCGCAAGCGCACCCGCTGCTTCCCGGCGGCGAGCCGGTCGAGCACTTCCTCCTTGATGGCCGGCCGCTTGACGGCGTCGGGTGCGGCGCCCGCGAGGTCGCTCGAATCGGGCACGGTGCCGGGGCCGGCCCGACGGGCGGTGACCTCGGCCTGCAATGCGTCGCGGAGCGCCCGCGCCTCGCCGAGATCCCGCTTGATCGCGAGCACGTCGCTGCCATCGGCGCTCACCACCCGCCACTTGCCGGCCATCTGGTCGATCGCGAGTTCGGCCCGGAAGTAGCCCCGCAGTCGGGAAGCAGCGCTCGCGAGCGTGAACGGCTCGTTGACGTTCATCCCCCTTTTCACCACCGCGAGCCAGAGGCGGTCGATGTCGACGGCGGCGGCGGCGAAGAGGAGCCCGGTGAGGAGGCCCACGCCCATCGCAGACCAGAACGTGCCGGCCGTGAACGCCCGTTCGAGCCTGCGGCCGCGGAACCGTACCGAGCCGCTCGTCGGCGAGTAGATGCCGCTGATCGTGTTGAAGGCGGTCGTCTTGCCGGCGCCGTTGGGGCCGATGACCGAGACGATCTGCCCTTCGGGCACGTCGAGATCGAGCTCCGACACGGCCACGAGTCCGCCGAAGCGGACCGTCATCCGATCGACGTCGAGCAGCGGAGCCGCTCCGATCGGCGGCGCGTTGCCCGCCGGATGCTTCGAGCTTCGTCTCATGGATGCGCCTCCCGCAATTCCGCGGCCAGCCGCCGCGATGGCACGAGGCCCTCCGGCCGGTACCGCATCACGAGCACGAGCGCCAGCCCGAAGATCGCGAGCCTCCATCCGCTGAAGGAGAGCAGGCTCGAGCCCGTCGGGTTGATGTTCATCTGCTGGATCCAGGAATCGGCCCACGGCGCGAGCACCGTGTCGAAGCCGACGAGGATCGCCACGCCCAGGAGCGTGCCGGGGATGCTGCCGAGCCCGCCGAGGATCACGGCACAGAGCACCATGATCGAACGGTTGAAGTCGTAGGCATTCGGGTCGGCCGTCGTGGAGAGGCTGCCGGCGTAGAGACACCCGGCGAGCGCGGCCACGGCCGACGACATCGCGAACGCCGAAAGTTTCACGCGGGTGGCCGAGATGCCCATCGCGGAGGCGGCGAGTTCGTCTTCACGAACGGCCACCCACGCCCGGCCGAGCCGGGAGTTTTCCAGTCGCCGCATCGCCACGACCACGCCGGCGAGCGCGAGGAGGGAGAGATAGTAGAACCACCGCGGATCGATCGCGAAGGCGAGGCCGAGATCGGTGCCGCCGATCGTCACGCCCGCGCCGGGCGGCGGGACGGGATTGAGCCCCTTCATGCCGCCGGTGATCTGCTCGAGGTTGCGGAGCGTCACCTTCACCACTTCGCCGAAGCCGAGCGTCACGATCGCGAGATAGTCGCCGCGGAGCCGCAGCGTCGGGGCGCCGAGCGCGAGCCCGATGCCCGCGGCGGCGAGCACGCTCACGATCGCCGCCGTGAGCCAGCCGACCTGGAAGGGATACATCGGCACGGTGAGGATCGCCATGAGATACGCGCCGATCCCGAAGAAGGCCGCGATGCCGAGGTGCACGAGCCCCGTGTAGCCCACCATCACGTTGAGCCCGAGCGCGAGGATGCAGTAGATGAACAGGGTGGTCACCTGCCCGCCGAGTGCGCCGCCGAGCGCAGGAATCACGAGCGGCGCGACCGCCAGCACCGCGAGCGTCACCAGATCCCAGCGCTCCCGCAGAAAGCCGCGCATCAGACCTTCTCCTTCGTCCGGCGTCCGAGCAGCCCTTCGGGGCGGAAGACGAGGATCACGATCAGGATCGCAAACACGATCGCGCCGGTCCACCGCTCGCCGACATACGCGCTCGACAGCGCCCGCACGAGGCCGATCACCAGGCCGCCGAGCACGGCGCCCGGGATACTGCCGATGCCGCCGAGCACGGCCGCCGTGAAGGCGTAGAGCCCGTTTTGGAAGCCCATCTGGAAGCCGATCGTGTTGATGTAGAGCCCGTAGATCACGCTCGCCGCGCCGCCGAGGAAGCCGCCGATGAAGAAGGTCGCCGCGATCACGCGATCGACGTCCACGCCCACGAGCGCCGCCGCCGTCGGATCCTGGGCCACGGCCCGCATCGCCTTGCCGAGCTTCGTGCCGCGAACGAGCAGCGAGAGCGCGATCATCAGCGGCACGACGATGAGCACGACGAGCAGATCCTTCCAGCTGAACTGCAGCCCCTCGCCCGGCAGCAGGTTCGTCGATGGCAGAAGTTCGGGAAACGAGCGGTCGGCCGGCCCGAGCCAGAAGAGGCCGATGTTCATGAAGATGAAGGAGACGCCGATCGCGGAGACGAGCGGCGCGAGCTTCGGGGCATTGCGGAGCGGCTTATAGACGATGCGGTCCACGGCCACGTTGAGCCCGCCACAGAAGAGGCCGCAGAGCACGACGAGCACCGCGATCCCCGCCCACGTGGCCGCCGGGCCCGCGGCGGCCAGGCCGAGCGCGGCCACGAGCGAGAGCGCCAGGCAGGCCCCGAGCATGATCAGGTCGCCGTGGGCGAAATTGATCAGGCCGATGATGCCGTAGACCATCGTGTAGCCGAGTGCCACCAGCGCGATGAGCGCGCCATTGGTGAGGCCGATCAGACACTGCTGGAGGAGAAACTGGGCGGACACGTCGTTACCACAGGGTTTGAACAGGGTACCGGCGCACGACCGGATCGTCGGTGACGATCACCATACCGTGGCAGTTGGCCTGGGCCACGAGCACGCGATCGAACGGATCCCGGTGGATCGGTGGCAGGCGATGCAACTGGCAAACCTCGGGCTCGCCGATCGGCAAGAGGTCGATTCCCGATCGCTCGCGCATCCTCGGCACGTAGCGATCGGGTTCTTCGGGGAGCGGGAGTTTGCCGAGTCCGTATTTGATGGCGATCTCCCAGGCAGAGGCGGCGCTCAACCACACCTCGTTTTCGGTCGACGCGATGGCCTGACGGGCGGCCGTCGACAAGGCCGGATCGTCCGTGATCATCCAGAGAAAGGAATGGGTGTCGAGCAGCAATTTCATCCGCGCGCCTCGAAGCCGGCCAGCACGTCTTCGGGCAGCGGCTCGAAAAACGCCTCGCGGACGCGAAACTCTTCCTTGGCGAGACCGAACTTCCGCGGCCTGGGCCGAGCCTGCGGCAAGAGGCGAACCTCGGCCACCGGCCGATTGCGATTGCAGATGATCAGACGGTCGTCGGGCTTCATCCCGGCGAGGTGCCGGGAGAGATGGGTCTTCGCGTCATGCATGTTGAGCCGCGTCGAACGCATGGACCCATACTAAACTAATAATCGAACTAAGTCCAGGCTGCCATCAGCGGGGGCCGGATGAATCCGGGGCACTTGCGTCGAGGACCTCCTCGAACTCGAATTTGCCCCCTTTGACCACGCTCACGGTCAGGGTCTGCATCGTCGTATCGCCATTCTCGTCGAAGCCCCAGCGGCCGAGGGTGCCGTCGAAATCCTTGATCGCGAGCGCCGCGTCGGTGATCGCACGGCGGTCCTTCACGCCGGCGGCGCGGATCGCCTCGAGCGCCACGCAGGCCGCCTCATAGCCATAGACGGCATAGGCTTCGGGAAGCTCGCCGAACTTCTGCTTGTAGCGGTCCACGAACTCGCCCCCCTTCCCCGTGAGCTTGTCCGGGGGCAGCCCGCCGAACGTCACGAAGCAACGGCCCTCGAGATTCGCCGCGCCGGCCGAGTCGATGAACACCTGCTCGCGGCAGCCGTCGGGCACCATCAAGAGCGCCGTGATCCCCGCGCTGGCCATGTCCTTCGCGAGCTGCCCGCCCTTGCTCTGCGTGGTGCCGCCGAAATAGACGAGGTCGGGCCCGGCCGCCTTCACGCTCGCCATCAGCGACTTGAATTCCTGCGCCTTCGCGTCGATCGAGTCGTGGCCGAGCACATCGATCCCGATCTCACGACACCGCTCGTCGAAGAGGTCGGCGAGCCCTTTGCCATACACCTCGTTGTCGTCGAGGATGTAGACCTTCTTCACGCCCCGCTTCTTCGCCCAGTCGGCCGAGAGCGGCCCCTGCAGGTCGTCGGCGGGCACGACCCGCGTGTAGTTGAGCCGGCCGGTGGGCCGATAGACCTCGGGCTCACCGGGCGACCCCAGCCCCGGCTTCGTGAGGCCGACGGCCGTGTTGGCGGGCGACACCATGAGCAGGTCGCCGAGGTTCAGGATAGGCATCGACACCTTCGCCGCGCCCGAGTTGAACGTGCCGATGTAGGCCACGACGTCGGGATCCTGCAGCGCCCGCCTCGCATTGGCCGCCTCCGCCTCGCTCGTCCACTGACCGGCGGCCGCGGTGGAATCATCGAGGTCGAGATACTCGACCCGAAACGGCCCGACCTTCCCTCCGGCCTCGTCGATCGCCATCCGGATGCCGCGGACGATCGTGTCGGACTGCTGCTTCGCCGAGCCCGTCCGCGGCAGGCTCGAGACGATCTTCACGAGCCCCGGATCTGCCGGCCTGCAGCCCACGAACGACGACACGAGGAGCAGGAGGGCTCCAGTTCCGCGCTTCCAGACTGTTCTCGACGTCATGGAACGCGAATGTAGGCCCCCGATCGGAGCCCGGTCAAACCGTCGCCATTTTCACCAGCCGCCAGCAGCGGTGAATCCGCTCGTTGCGGAAGTCTTCGGGAATCGTGCGGTTGGTGATCTCGCGGATCGTGTAGCGCTTCGAAAGCTCCTCCGCGGTGAGGTGAAACCGGCGAAAGTTCGTCGAGAAATAGACGACGCCCCCCGGCGACAGGTTCTGCGCGACGAGGTCGAGGAGTTCCGCGTGGTCACGCTCGACGTCCCACGGCGTCTCGCTCTTCGCCGACCGCGAGAACGTGGGCGGATCGCAGACGACGAGATCGAACGGCGGCTCGCCACGCTTCGCCCGGTGCTCGAGGAAGGCCCGCGATTCGTCGCGGACGATCCGGTGCCGGCCGGCATCCTTGAAGCCATTCTTGGAGAGGTTCGTCCGCGTCCAGTCGAGATAGGTATTGGAGAGATCGACGCTCGTCGTCTCGGTCGCCCCACCCGCCGCCGCATAGACGGAAAAACTTCCCGTGTAGCAGAAGAGATTCAAGAACCGTTTCCCCTGCGCCTCGTCGCGGACCATGGCCCTCGTCTGGCGGTGATCGAGAAAGAGACCCGTATCGAGATAGTCGGAGAGGTTCACCTCGAACTCGAGCCCCCCCTCCTGCACCGTGAGCGCCGCCTCGCGATGGCCGACCTTCTCATACTGCCCGCCGGCCCGCTGCCGCTTCCGCACCTTGAGAAACGTCTGGTGAACGGGCACGCCGAGCTCGAGCGCCGCCGCCTCGATCATCTTGTCGAGCCAGACATCGTGCTCGATCTCGGTTCGCTCGTGCGGCCGCTCGTATTCGGCGGCATGGAGCCAGCCGGCATAGAGGTCGATCACGAGCGGAATCTCGGGGATGTCACGGTCGTAGACTCGGAAAGCCTCGATCCCTTGGCGACGGGCCCACTTGGAGAGGTGCTTGTATCGTTTCGCGAGCCGGCGGCGGAAGTCGCCGATCTGGTCGTCGGTCGTGCGCGGACGCGGTCGGTTGGGGCCGCGCGTCAGGTGGTCAGGGCCGTTGGCAAGATCGCCGGGGCCGTTTGCGCCGTCGGCGCCAGGACGGCAGAAGTCTCCTCGCGGGGATCTTTCGCCATGGGGGTGCTCGGCGGGGCGATCCTCTTCAGGGCGAAAGCTCCCATGCTCGTCGAGCTTCAGCCGATCCTGGCTTGCGGCGGCAGCGCGTGAGTTGGGGCTGATTTGCCCGTGGTCTTCGACCGGGGATGGGTGAAGGATGGATCTGGGCCGGATTTCCACCTCGAGAAGTCGGCAGGCGATCGGGCCGTTCATGAGCGGGATGCGGTGTGATGGGCGCAGGCCGAGGTGGCCGGCGGCGGGGGTGTCGGGGGCGATGATCGCCGCCCGCCAGCCGCCGCACTGCTGCACGAGCCAGTCGCCGATGCGGCGAAACAGCGCGCCTGCCCGCGGCAGCGCGAGCCTTTCGCCGTAAGGGGGATTCGTGACGACGAGCCCCGCCGGCGCCTGTGGCCGCGCCTGTTCGAAATGCTTTTGCTCGATCGCGACGCTTCCTGCGACGCCCGCCGCCTCGGCGCAGGCCTTCGCCGCCTCGACCGCCTTTGGGTCGAGATCGCTTGCCTGAAACGAGCCCGCGGGCTCTGTCACGCGGGCTTCGAGTTCCTGCGCGAGCCGCGCGGCGAGCTGCCGGTCGCAATCGCGAAACCGGAAGAAGCCGTGCCCCTTCCGCCGCGCCCGCCAGAGCCCCGGCGCCATGCCCGCGGCCACCGTCGCCGCCTCGATCACGAGCGTGCCCGAGCCACACATCGGGTCGAGCAGCGGCTCGCCCGGCCGCCAGCCCGCGATCTCGAGGATGCCCGCCGCCAGCACCTCCGAGAGCGGCGCCTCGACCTCCCCCGTCCGCCAGCCCCGCTGGTGGAGCGACCGGCCGGCCGCATCGCGAAACACGGTCGCCACGTCGCCCACCAGATGGAGCGCAAGCCGCAACGTCGCGCCGCGCAATTGCACGCTCGGCCGCTTGCCACTGGGCGTGCGCAGTTGGTCCACCACGGCGTCCTTCACGATCTGCGCGGCATAGAGCGAGTGCGTGAGGAACGTGTCGTGGATCGCCGCATCGACGCGGAGCGTGTCGGACGTCTTCAGCTGTTCGGTCCAATCGACCTCCTGCATCGCGCGATAGAGCGACTCGGGCGATTCGACCTTGAACCTCCCCAGCGGCTCGAGCACGCGGATCGCCGTCCGCGATTCGAGGACGGCGCGGTAGAGCGTCTCCTTTTCGGCGCCCGGCGCCGCGGAAAACTCGATCGTCCGCCGGCCGATCCGCAGGTCGAGAGCACCGACGGCCTCGAGTTCCCTCGCAAGAATCCACTCGAGCCCCTCGAGCGTCCGCGCAGTCAGCCGCGGCGGCTCGTCGAGCGACGGCGCGGGGAGCGGCCGGGGAGCCGGGGGCACGGACGGAAATTGCTGCGACATGCATTCCAGTCTACCGGCGCCTGGCTACCCATGCCCCGTCGCCGGACGTTCGCTACGAGCATCCATGCCCTTCGCTCACTCGATGCTGACGGCGCTCCGCCATCCTGGCTCCGCTTGTCAGCAACGCCGGCGAGCGGGGCACGGGCAGCCAGACGCCTCCCCCGGTGTGGTGCAAGCGTTGAGGAGGCTCGGGGCTGCCTGTACCCTTTCGGCGGGCTATGGGAGCGAGCGCAGGCAGGATGCCGCAAGCGGAGGCGCTCTGGCTGGCGAGCGGACATGCAGTGAGCGAAGGACAGGATGTCCGCAGCGAACGTCCGCCGGGAGGGTACAGGCAGCCCCGAGCCGGGTTGGGCGCAGCGAACTATCGCGCCGCGGCGGTTTCCGGGAAGCGATCCTGGATCGGCTGCACGGTGAGCGGCTCGGTGCGCATCGCCTCCATCGCGCGGATGCAGGCCTCGGCGGCCGGCAGCGTCGTGATGCAGGGCACACCGTAGAGCACGCTCGCGGCGCGGATTCGGCCTTCGTCGGTCCTCGCGCCCTTGCCCCGTGGTGTATTGAAGATCAGCTGCACGCGGCCGTCGATCAAGTGATCGATCAGGTTCGGATGCCCTTCCTGCAGCTTCTTCACCACCTCGACCGGGATGCCGGCCTCGGCCAGCGCCCGCGCCGTGCCCGCCGTCGCGATCAGCTCGAAGCCGAGCGCCGTGAGCCGCCGCGCCATTCCCACCATCATCTCCTTCGCCTGCTTGCTCGCCACGCTCAAGAAGATGCGCCCCTTCTCGGGCAGCAGGATCCCCGCGGCGATCTGGCTCTTCGCGAAGGCGATGCTGAAGCGGTCGCTCACGCCCATCACCTCGCCCGTGCTCCGCATCTCGGGGCCGAGCGCGATGTCCACGCCGGCGAACTTCACGAACGGGAAGACGCTCTCCTTCACGCTCACGTGCGCGGGCACCGGGTCGGCGTCGATCCCCTGCTCCGCGAGGCTCATGCCCGCCATCACCTTCACCGCCACCTTCGCGACGGGCATGCCGGTCGCCTTGGCGACGAACGGCACCGTGCGGCTCGCGCGGGGATTCACCTCGATCACGTAGAGCGTCGGCCGGCCGTCTTCCTTCTTGACGGCGAACTGCACGTTCATGAGGCCGACGACGCCGAGGCTCCGCGCCAGGCCCGTCGCCGCCGCCTTGATCTCGTCGACGACGTCGGCCGAGAGGCTGTGCGGCGGGATGCAGCAGGCCGAGTCGCCGGAGTGCACCCCCGCCTCCTCGATGTGCTCCATGACGCCCGGAACGATCACGTCCTTGCCGTCGGCGATGCAGTCGACATCGACCTCGATCGCATCCTCGAGGAAGCGGTCGATCAGCACCGGCTGGCCCTGCGCCACGGCGAAGGCCTCGGCGACATACCGCTCGAACTGCGTGTTGTCATAGCAGATCTCCATCGCCCGGCCGCCGAGCACGAAGCTGGGGCGGACCAATGAGGGATAGCCGATCCGGGCCACCTCGCGGCGGGCCTGCTCGAGCGTCCGCGCAATGCCGCTGGCGGGCTGCTTGAGGTCGAGCCGATCGAGCAGCGCGCGGAATTGTTCGCGGTCTTCGGCCATCTCGATGGTGTCGACGCTCGTGCCGATGATCGGCAGGCCCGCGGCATGCAGCGCCCGCGCGAGGTTGAGCGGCGTTTGGCCGCCGAGTTGCACGATCACGCCGTCGGGCTGGATCCGGTCGGCGATGTTGAGCACGTCTTCGCAGGTGAGCGGCTCGAAGAAGAGCATGTCGCTCGTGTCGTAGTCGGTGCTGACGGTCTCGGGATTCGAGTTGACCATCACGCTCTCGATGCCCATCTCGCGGAGCGCGAAGCTCGCGTGGCAGCAGCAGTAGTCGAACTCGATCCCCTGCCCGATGCGGTTCGGCCCGCCGCCGAGGATCATCACCCGCTTCTTGCCAGGCGTCTTGGGGCGGGTCTCGTCCTCCTCCTCCCACGTTGAATAGTAGTAGGGGGTCTGGGCCTCGAATTCGGCGGCACAGGTGTCGACCGACTTGTAGGTGGCGACGATCCCTCGCTTCTTCCGCTCGTCGCGGACCTCCATTTCGGAGCAGCCGAGCATCACCGCCAATTGCCGGTCGGAGAAGCCGCATTGCTTCGCCTGCCGGAGGAGCCCGTCGTCGATCGCCGAAAGCGACCCGACCGTGCGGACGAGGCTTTCCAATTCGACGATCTGCTGGAGCTGATCGAGAAACCACGGATCGATCGCGGTGAGCTCGTGCAGCTCGGCGACCGTCATGCCGGCCTTGATCGCATACCGCAGATACCAGACGCGGTCGGGATCGGGCGTGGCCACCCGCGCGCGGATGTCGTCGAGCGAGGGCTCGGCCGACGTGCCCCAGAGGTCTTTCTTGTCGGAACCGAAGCCGAACGACCCCACCTCCAGGCCGCGGAGCGCCTTCTGAAAAGACTCCTTGAACGTCCGCCCGATCGCCATCGTCTCCCCCACGCTCTTCATCTGCGTGGTGAGGCGGCTGTCGGCCTCCGGGAATTTCTCGAAGGCGAACCGCGGCACCTTCACGACCACGTAGTCGATCGACGGCTCGAAGCAGGCCTTCGTCTTCCGCGTGATGTCGTTGGCGAGCTCGTGCAGCCGCCAGCCGACGGCAAGTTTCGCGGCGATCTTCGCGATGGGGAAGCCCGTCGCCTTGCTCGCCAGCGCCGAGGAGCGGCTCACGCGCGGGTTCATCTCGATCACGATCATGCGGCCCGTCTTGGGTTCGACCGCAAACTGGATGTTGGAGCCGCCCGTCTCGACGCCGATCGCCCGGATCACGGCGAAGCTCGCGTCGCGCATCCGCTGATACTGTTTGTCAGTGAGCGTCATCGCCGGCGCGACGGTGATCGAGTCGCCCGTGTGCACGCCGCACGGGTCGAAATTCTCGATCGAGCAGATGATGACGGCGTTGTCGTCGGCGTCGCGCATCACCTCCATCTCGTATTCCTTCCAGCCGAGGATCGACTCCTCGACGAGCACCTCGCCCACGGGCGAGAGATCGAGGCCGCGCTGCACCTTCGTGTCGAACTCCTCGCGGTTGAAGGCCACGCCCGAGCCCGACCCGCCGAGTGTGAAGCTCGGGCGGATGACGGCGGGCAGGCCGATCTCCGCGAGCACCTCGCGGGCCTCCGACAAACTCTTCACGATCCGGCCGCGACAGGTCTCCAGGCCGATCTTCTGCATCGTCGCCTTGAAGATCTCGCGGTCCTCGCCGCGCTTGATCGCGTCGGCATTCGCGCCGATCATCTCGACGCCGTGCTTCTTCAGGATGCCGCGCCTATCGAGCTCCATCGCGAGGTTGAGCGCCGTCTGGCCGCCGAGCGTCGGGAGCACCGCATCGGGCTTCTCGACTTCGATGACCTTTTCGAGCATCTGCCAGGTGAGCGGCTCGATGTAGGTCCGATCGGCCGTGCCGGGATCGGTCATGATCGTGGCCGGATTGGAATTCACGAGCACGACGCGGTAGCCGTCCTCGCGGAGGGCCTTGCAGGCCTGGGTGCCGGAATAGTCGAACTCGCAGGCCTGGCCGATGACGATCGGGCCGGAGCCGATGAGAAGGATCGTGTGGAGGTCGTCGCGACGGGGCATGGATGCTGGCCGAAGGTCGGGAAAAAACAAATTTCCCGAAGGTAGCATGCTCGCCGCCGATCGTTCAACGAACGACTACAATCCCCGGCAATTCCGCACGCCCTTCTCCGGAGACGCTCCCATGACCATGCCCACGCCCGCGCTCGACGCCTGCCGCGACACACTGCCCGACGATTGCAAAGACACGCGGCTCAATCTTTCGAGCGTGCTCGCCGGGGAACATCTCCAGCCCGGGCAGGCGCTCGGGGTGGCCCTGGCCGCCGCCCGCTTCGTGCGGCACAAGCAGCTCTCCGACGCGCTCGAATCCGACATCCGCGCGGGCCTCGGCGACGCGGCCGCCGCCGTGATCTCCGACGCCACCGCCGCCGCGGGGCTGATGGCGATGAACACCGTCTATTACCGGTTTCGCCACATGCTCGGGAAGGAGAGCTACGAGGCCCGGTCGCCGCGGCTCCGCATGAGCCGCATGGCCCAGCCCGCCACGAGCAAGGCCGACTTCGAACTCATGAGCCTCGCCTGCGCGGCCCTGGCCGGCTGCGAACTCTGCATCAAGAACCACGAGGCGAGCCTCGTGCACCTGGGCGTGAGCGAAGACGCCTGCCACGACGCGGTGCGAATCGCCGCCGTGATCAACGCCGCCGCAGTGGGGATGTAGGACAGGCCTCCGTGCCTGTCATGCCTTTGCTCGCAGCCCGGGTCGAGTACCAACTACCCACATTCGGAGACGGTCGGTAGGCATGCTCGAATCCGGTCGTGTTGAGAGTTTCAGTCTCGTGGGTTTTGATCAGGAGCCAATAGTCCTCAACGACTCCCTTCTTCTGCGCGTGCCCACCGACCGTCTCCGCCGAAACTGCTAAGCGACTACGAATCCGCGACTGAGCACCTCCAAATACGGGAGGCTTCGGGTGACCCGCACCCCGCTCGCCGGCGTTGCTCGGGCACCGATCCGCTTTAGCGGATTGGTCGGCGAAGGCAGGATGCCGAGAGCGCAGTCAGCATCGAGCGAGCGGAGGGCATGCGGGCACCGATCCGCGTTAGCGGATTGGTCGTACGTAGCGAGCGTCCGGAGAGCGGGGTGCGGGTCACCCGAAGCCGGCTTGGGCGCGAGAGCCTGCCGTCAGCCGAGTTCGCGCAGGTAGTCGAGCGTGTAGATGCCGCTGTCGTGGCCGTCGGAGAAGACAATCTTGTAGGCATACTGCCCGACGGGCTGCATGCCGGTGATCGAGAGCGGCACGATCTCCTCAGGCTTGAGAACCTGGAGCGGGTTTGGCTTCGCGGGCTCGACTCGCCGCTCGCGGCAGGTGGCGCAGGGGCAGGCGTCGCGCAGCAGCCGCGGCGAATAGGCGGTGCGGGCGCCGTCGGTCCACACCAGTTCGATGGCGCCGTCTTCGAGGCGGCGGATCGACTGCGGAGTGGCGTGGCTCATGGGTGTGGGCTTTGCGGCGGTGACAAACGGCGATCGACCACCCGCCGACCCTTGCCCTCGAAGCGGGGCAGGCTGCCGAGCGGCACCGTGGCGACGTCCACCCGAAGCCCGAGCCGCAGCTGCAGTTCGCGGGCCACTCGCTCGGGGTCGTTCAGGTGATCCTCGATCTCCAACGATAGCATGTCGAGGCTCTCCTCGTTGGCCACGGTCAAACGGTATTCGACCACCTCGGGAAAGCCGCGAACGATGTCGTCGATCGCGCCGGGGAAGACGTTGACGCCGCGCACCACGAGCATGTCGTCGGTCCGGCCGAGGATGCCCCCTTCCAGCATGACCCACGGACTGCCGCCGGCGGCTACCTCGTCCGACGTGGGCCAGCGCGGCCGCACGAGGTCGCCCGTGCGATAGCGGATCACCGGCGCTCCGGCGCGGCCAAGCGTGGTGAGCACGAGTTCCGCGAGCTCTCCCGGCCCGGCGGCCCGACCGGTTTCCACGGAGAGAAACTCCGGATGGAAGCAGGGCTCGATCACGTGGAGCCCGCGGCCGGCGATGTCGCCCACGCCCCAGGGGCCCACCTCCGTCGCGCCGGCATGGTCGAGCACCTCGGCGCCCCACGCCTCGGCGATCCGCGCACGGACCGCCGGCCGCGAACCGCCCGGCTCGCCCGCGACGATCACCAGCCGCACCGGCAGGCCCGCGGTGTCGATCTTCTGCGCCTGCGCCACCTCCGCGAGATGCAGGGCGTAGCTCGGCGTGGCAACGAGGACGGTCGCCGCGAGGCTGCGGGCAAGCTCGAGCCGCGCGACGCTCGACTGGCCGCCGGTCGGGATGGCCATCGCACCGCGGGCAAGCGCCGCGTCGAATGCGCTCCAGAAGCCTGCGTAGGGTCCGAACGACGAGGCCACGAGCACGCGGTCGCCCGGCTGCACGCCGCCGCGGTCGAGGATCACCCGCCAGCAATCCATCCACCACTCCCAGTCGTCGGCCGTGTCGAAGACCGGGAGCGGGCGGCCGTGCGTGCCGCTGGTGTGGTGAAACCGCACGTAGCGGTCCGGGGGCCAGGTGAGGTTCGCCGGATGGCCGGCGAGCGACGCCGCCTCCACCAATTCTTCCTTGAACGTGAAGGGCCAGGCGGCGAGTTCATCGAGCGATTCGATCTCGAGCGCAGCGCGGGCGAGCTTCGCCGCGTAGAAACCGTTGGCCGGCAGGATCGCGCGAAGCAGCGAACGAAGCCGCTCGCGTTTGAGCCAGTCGAGCTCGGCGCGGGATTGCGGGGCTGGATCGCGGTCGGCCATGCCGGAATTATGGCACGCCGAGGCTCGGGATTCCCTGCGCGGGGGCGTTTTGCAGGGGCGGCTGCAGGTTCGGCGCGGGGAACGGCTGCGGCGGGGGCAACTGCATCGGTGGCTGAACCGGCGGCTGCGCAGGGATCGCCTGCGCTGCCGGCACTATCGCCGGCAGGCTGCCCGCCGACAGCCGTGACTGCTCGGCCCGGGCCACGACCTCCTCGGGCGGGATCGCCGCCGCGGGCATCATCGCCAGATCGACGATCCGCTCGTCGCGAATCTCCCCCGGCCAGAGATTCTCCGAGACGAAGTCGAGCGGGAAGATCTCATACCACGGAATCGGAAAGGGCTGGCGGACGGTGAGCGTCTCGTAGCCGTCCTTCACGAGCCGAATCTTGCGGGTGCCGTAATAGACGAAGTCGGTCGAGACCGGCGTGGTGCCGATCTGGTAGTCATCGACATAGACAAGCGCGCCCGGCGGATTGCTGCGAATCGTCATCCGCCGCTGGACGCAGCCCGTCCCTGCCACGACCGTCGCGAGGCAGACGATCGCCATGAACAGCATGGGCAACCGGCATGGAAAGGTCTTTCGCCGCATGGCTCGAACGATAGAAATCCGGCCGCCGGGCCGCCAGAGCAGACAAACCGCTGCCTTTCCCGGGGCAAAGCGTATCGCCCGAGCCGCGTGGGGTCGCTAGAATCGCGGGTTTTCCAGCCCGACGGGCGGGCCGAACGCACCTGGCACTCCAAGGCAGCAGACGCGTGGGCAAAGGCACAAGCCTGATCTACTGCGATCGCACCGACATCGGCCGTCGCCGTTCGAACAATCAGGATGCGAAGGCGGTGCTGCCGCCGTCGGGCACGCAGCAATACCGCACCCGCGGCTGGCTCTTCATCGTCGCCGATGGCATGGGAGCGCACGCTGCGGGCGAAGAGGCGAGCCGGATCGCCGCCGAGCGGGTGCCGCTGGTCTACGAGAAGTTGTCCGGCCGCTCGCCCCCGCTCGCGCTCCGCCGAAGCATCGAGCAGACGAATGCCGAGATCAACGCCAAGGGGGAGAGTGCTGCGGAGTTCAAGGGGATGGGCACCACCTGCACGGCGCTCGTCGTCCTGCCGCGTGGAGCCCTCGTGGGCCACATCGGCGACAGCCGTGCCTACCGGATCCGCGGCACGACGATCGAACAGCTCTCCCGCGATCACTCGCTCGTCTGGGAACTCGAGTCTTCGGGCGGGCTCACGCGCGAGCAGGCGGTCGGCGCGGCGCCAAAGAACATCATCACCCGTTCGATGGGTCCACACGCCCAGGTGGAGGTCGATCTCGAAGGTCCGTTTCCCGTCGAGGAAGGCGACGTCTTCCTGCTCTGCAGCGACGGCCTTTCCGGCCAGGTCACCGACGAGGAGATCGGCCTCGTGGCCGCGGAGCTCGAGCCGCGCGAGGCGGCCGACGCGCTCATCGGCCTGGCGCTGGTGCGCGGCGCCCCTGACAATGTGACGATCGTCATCGCCCGGGCCGGCCCCGAGGAGATCTCGAAGGCGTCGGCGTCGGACGAGCCGTGGGCGCTCAGCGACGAGCCGGTCGCGCCGAAAGGCGCGGCGAACGGTCCTTGGAAATGGCTCGCGATCGCGGGCGCGAGCCTGTTTGCGGCGCTGCTGCTCAGCCCCACGAGTCAGTTGGTCAACGAGGGGAGTTGGCTGGACCTCACGTTTGGCACCGATGCGGCACACGCCGTCAGCATGATCGGGTGTGGTGCGGCGCTGCTCACGGCCGTTGCCTCCGCCCTGTTCGCCTTTCTCGGCTTCCTCATCCCACCGTCCGTCGACGGCCGCGCGCTTCGGCCGGGCCGGCAGCTCGGCAAGGGGCCCTATCGCTCCTATTCGTGCGCGCCGAGCGAGCCCCTGCTCGAAGGGATCCTCGGCAGCATCGAGGCCGCCGCCGACGGCCTCGGCGACGCCGAACGCGAGCGCACGATCACCATCCTCGCCCGGGCGCGGCACAACGTGGCCGTCCACTCCTTCCACGAGGCGATGGTGGCGGCCGCCGAGGCGCTGGCCATCTACAAGCGGAGCATCGAGCACTCGCGAATCGACCAGACGGCCGGGGGCCGCTGATGAAGATCATCTCGCGATACGTGATGAGCGAGCTCTTGCAGGTGTTTCTCGTCGCGCTCACCGCGCTCACGCTCTTCATGCTCGTGGTGGGCCTCGTGAAGGAGGCGCAGCAGCAGGGGCTCGGCATGATGCAGATCGCGGCGCTCGTGCCCTACGTCCTGCCCGAGGCGATGCGGTTCGCGGTGCCGGGCACGATGCTCTTTGCGGTTGCCAGCGTCTTCGGGCGGCTGTCGGCGAGCAACGAGATCACGGCCCTCAAGGCGGCCGGCATCACGCCGATGGCGGCGATCTGGCCGGCGATCGCGGTGGCCGTGGTGGTCAGCTTCGTCTCGGTCTGGCTCAACGACGTCGCCGTCTCGTGGGGCCGCGATGGCGTCCGCCGCGTGATCATCGGCAGCGTGGAAGACATCATCTATGGACGGCTCCGGCAGCAGCGGTCCTACAGCACCTCGAAGATGTCGATCAACGTGAAGGGCGTGGAGGGCCGCCGGCTCATCCGCCCCACGCTCTCGTTTCAGCCGGGCGGCCAGGCGGCCCCGGTGACCGTCTCGGCCGCCGAAGCGGAGATGCGGGCCGACGCGGCGAAGGGCACGCTCACGATCAGCTGCAAGAACGGCACGATCCACATCGGCGACGTGAAGGCCGTCTTCCCCGACACGATCGAGCGGGTCGTGCCGCTGGATACCGTCAGCCGCAAGGAGACGGTCTCGACGAGCCCTTCCGAGATCGCCATGGCCGATTTCCCCCGCGCGCGGGCCGACCAGGCCGCGGCCATCAGCCAACTCCATCAGTTGGCCGCCGCCAAGACGGCGCTGGCCATCTTCTCGGGACGCATGGAGCAGACGCTGCCCGCCGCAGTCCAGGCGGAGCGGCAGGAGGTGAAGCATGCCGCCTCGCGACTCAATCGCATCATCATGGAGCCCTGGCGCCGCTGGGCAAACGGTTTCAGTTGCCTCTGCTTCGTGCTCGTGGGCGCCCCGATGGCGATCCGCATGCGCAACGCCGACTTCTTGACGAGCTTCTTCCTCTGCTTTCTGCCGATTCTCGTCGTCTACTATCCCGTCTTCATGCTCGGCGTCTCGCGGGTCAAGGCGGGCGTCCTGCCGCCCCCAGCCGTCTGGATGGGCAACATCCTGATCATGCTCTGGGGCATGTGGCTGCTGCGTCGCGTCATCCGCAATTAGCTCCACGGAAAACATGAGCATCCTGCTCATGTTTCCTTGGCCGGCATCCGCCGGCTGGCGATGACCCGGCCCTCCGGGCCTGGCGTCGCTTCACGCGAAGGCCTGCGGTTTCCAGCGGCCCGGAAATCTGCCACAATTTCCGCCCACCGATCATTCCAAACCACCCTTTCGAATCCCGAAGGAGCTCCCCATGCCCCGCCCCGTCACGCTCTTCACCGGCCAGTGGGCCGACCTGCCGCTCGAGGACCTCGCCCGCAAGGCGAAGGAGTTTGGCTACCAGGGTCTCGAGCTGGCCTGCTGGGGCGACCACTTCGACGTCACGCGGGCGCTCGAGGAGAGCGGCTACTGCGCGGCGAAGCGTGACACGCTCGAGCGAAACGATCTTTCCGTCTACGCGATCTCGACCCACCTCGTCGGCCAAGCCGTCTGCGATCGGATCGACGAGCGACACAAGTCGATCCTGCCGCCCCACGTCTGGGGTGACGGCAAGCCCGATGGCGTCAATAAGCGGGCGATCGAAGAGATGAAGAAGACGGCGCGGGCGGCGCAGAAACTCGGCGTGTCGGTGGTCAACGGCTTCACCGGCTCGAGCATCTGGCACCTGCTCTATTCGTTCCCGCCGGTGCCGGAATCGATGATCGCCGCCGGCTTCCAGGAATTCGCCGACCGCTGGAACCCGATTCTCGACGTCTTCGCCGAGTGCGGCGTGCGGTTCGCGCTCGAGGTGCATCCCACCGAGATCGCGTTCGACACGATCACCGCGCAGCGGGCCCTCGACGCGCTCGGCCGCCGCGAGGAGTTTGGGTTCAACTTCGACCCGAGCCACCTCCACTGGCAGGGCGTCGACCCGGTCGAATTCATCCGCACCTGCCACGACCGCATCTATCACGTCCACATCAAGGACGCCGTGGTCACGCTCAACGGCAAGAGCGGCATCCTCGGCAGCCACCTCAACTTCGGCGACCCCCGCCGCGGCTGGGATTTCCGGTCGCCGGGCCGCGGCGGTGTCGACTTCGAGGAGATCATCCGCGCCCTGAACCAGATCGGCTACGAAGGGCCGCTCTCGGTCGAATGGGAGGATTGCGGCATGGATCGGGAGCACGGTGCTGCCGAGGCCTGCGAGTTCGTGCAGAACCTCGACTTCGCGCCGAGCCGCCGGCAGTTCGATTCGGCATTTGCCGAAGAGGCCTGATCGCTGCGGCTCGGGTGGCGGCAGCCGGGCGGAGCCGCACGCGCCAGGAGTTTTTCGATCATGGAGGATCTCACGCGACGGAGCGTGCTGGCGTCGGCGGCGGCTGCGCTGTGGGCGTGGCCGCGAACCGATCGCGGCCCCCTGCCCTCGGCCGGCGCCCGGTTTCTCCTTCCCGCGTCCCAGCCGCCGGCCGATGACCGGCCGTTTTTCGCCAGTGGATTCATCGACCACGATCCACCACTCGCCTACGTCCACTGCCCGTCGATCTGCGAACTTCCAGCCGGGGGCCTGGCCTGCGTCTGGTATGCCGGTTCGCGGGAGGCGGTCCGCGACGTGTCGCTCTATCTGGCCGAGAGCCCGTCCCGCGAACCTGCGTCGTCCGCGTCGGCCTGGGGCATCCCGCGGCTCGTCATCGATCGTGACCGTGCCGTCGCCGACCTCGACCGCTTCGTCGACAAGGTGGGCAATGCCGTGCTCTTTCCCGACGCCAGCGGCAGGCTCTGGCTCGTCTACGTGACGATCGGCGTCGGCGGCTGGTCGGGCAGTTCGCTCAACGCCTGCTTCTCCACGGATGGCGGCAAGACGTTTTCGAGGAGCCAGCGGCTTTCACTCAGCCCGTTCTTCAACGTCAGCGAATTGGTGCGGGCGGCGCCGGTGCTCCTCGATTCCGGCGAGATCGCCCTGCCCGTCTACCATGAATGCATCGGAAAATTTCCGGAGGTGGTCTGGCTGCGGCCGGAGGGAGACAGGCTCGTGGCCAGAAAGTCCCGCATGGCCGGGGGACGGTCGCTCCTGCAGCCGGCCATCGTGCCGATCGGAGGCACGGAGGCCGTCGCCTTCCTGCGCGACCACGGCCCTGCCCGCCGGCTCGTCGAGCAGCGGACGCGCGACGGCGGCAGGTCCTGGTCGGCGCCGCAGCCGACGCCCCTCGCCAATCCCGATGCCAGCGTCGCAGCCGTTCGTCTTTCGAACGGCGCGGTGTTCGTGGCCTTGAACCACTCGGCGGCGAATCGCGAGAACCTGTCGCTCGCGATCCACGATCCGTCGTCCGAGGAATGGCGGATCATCGCGACGCTCGATCGCGAGTCGGGGCAGAAGTTTGCCTATCCATACATGATCCAGGATCGCCGCGGCCTCGTGCATCTCGTCTACACCTGGAAGATGAAGCGGATCCGGCATGTGGCGATGAACGAGACCTGGATCTTCGCACAGCCGTCGGAGCCGATCCGATGAACGCTGCCGTCGCCACCGATGGGCTCGTCGCATGGTGGTCTGCGATCGCCGTCTGGGGGATCGTGTTTGCGGCGCTGGCCCGCACCCTGCAGCAGGCGCTCGGGGGCCGTGGGCCACGGTGGCTCCCCGTCGCGACGGGCCTGCTCTCGATCGTGCCGATCGCCGGCCTGCCGATCGGCCGCTGGCTGCATGGGTTCAACGCCGCGTTCAGCATTCCGTTCGTCGCCCTGCTCGCGGATCATGCGGCCGCACCGCTTGCTGGCCGGCCATTCTTCAACACGGCGGCCAAGCGGGCCGCACTCTGGTTCGGCGTCGTTGCCGGCTTGCTGCTCTACCCGGCGGCGCTCGGCTGGGGCCCCGTCGATCCCTACGAACTCGGCTGGCGGTCGCCCGGCGTGGCTGCCGCGGCGGCGGTCGTCGGCGCGGGGCTCGTGCTCGCCGGCAATGTCTTCGGGATCGTGCTTCTGATTGCCGGCGGGCTCTGGCAGATCGGCTGGCTCGAATCCGACAACGCCTGGGACTATCTCGTCGATCCGATCTACGGCCTGGCCTCGGCAGCCAACCTGATCGGCGGCTGGCTCGCCTCAGTGCCGATCGCGCGCCGCCTCGCGCGTGCAGGTGCCGCCGCGGGGATCGCGGTCGCGCTCGTCGCCGCCACCCCGAAGGAAGAGCCGAAGACACAGCCCCGACTCGACAAGGAGTGGGCGGCTTCCGCGGCGAGCCTCGAGAAACGCGCGCAGGCAGAGGGCCTGGCCGAACTGGCGGCATTCGTCAAAGGCTGGCAGTTGCCCGACCTGGCCGATCGACAGGTCATCGTGAAGATTCCGCCGCGGCTCGAGCGGCCCGAGTGGATCGACTCGGCTGCCGAACAATCGATCTGGGATGATTTCTGCGCGGCCCGACGGGCGCGGGCCGAAGGGCTCTTCCAGCTGTCGCTCGCCGCGGCGCGGGCCCACGCGAAGGTGCCCACGCGGTCGGAACGCGCCGCTGCCGGTGACGGGCCGCGGCCGAAACTCGACCAGCAGAACTGCAGGGCGATCACGCTCATCCACCAGGCGCTTCGCGATGATCCCGACCACGAACGCGCCCGTGCGGCGGGAGGCTGGGTGCGTCGGCAGGACGCGTGGGTCTGGCCGGAGGCGGCGGCTCGACTCGACCGGGGCGACGAATACACGGCCGAGTTTGGCTGGCTGCCGAAGGGCCGCACCGCACGGTATCGCGCGGGCGAGCGGTTCGACCGCGGCCGCTGGGTGAAGGCCGACGCCGTGCCCGAGCCGAAGAAGGCTGCCGAAGGCAGGAAGTTCAACTCGGATCATTGGCAGATCACGTCAACTGCGAGCCCGGCCGCGGCGGCCGATCTCGCGCAGCGGCTCGAGGAAACCCACCTCGTCTGGCGGCAGGCCTTTGGCGGGTTCGTCCACGAGCCGGCAGAGCTTGAAAAGCTGTTCGAGGGCCGCGGCAGGATCGTCGCGCGGGATCCGTTCGCGGCGATGCTCCTCTCCAGCCGCGAGCAGTATGTTGCCGAGCTCGAAAAGTTCGAGCCGACGATCGCGCGCACGCAGGGGATCTATTGGACGCCCACCAGCACGGCCTGGTTCGTCATGCCCCAGGATGCCGACGAGGGCGCACGCGCGACGGTGCACCACGAGGCCACGCACCAGCTCTTCGCCGAGATGCGGAAGACCAGCCCACTGGCCGGCGAGCGGTGCGGCTTCTGGGCGATCGAGGCGGCCGCGTGCTACATGGAAAGCCTGCAGCCCACGGAGTACGGCTGGACACTCGGCGGCCGCGACGCCGGCCGCGCGCCGGCCGCCCGCGAGCGGCTCGTCGACGACGGTTTTTATGTCCCGCTCGAAGAACTCTGCGGCCTCGGCCGCCGCGAACTGCAGGCCGACCATCGCCTGCCGCAGATCTACAGCCAGATCTCCGGCCTCGCCGACTTCTTCATGCACGGCGAGCACGGGCGGTATCGCGAAGCCTTCGTGGAATACCTCGCGCGGATCTACACCGGAACGGTCGATCCCGATACGCTCCCCCGGCTCTGCGGCTCGAACTTCGCCGACCTCGACGAAGCCTACCGCCGCCACATGGCACGTTGACGGGCGTTCCTTGCCGCTCGTAAACTCCGCGGCCAAGAAATACGAGTTTTTTCAGGAGAATCTTCCCGATGGCATCGCCCTCCGCGGCTCCCGCGCGCGCATCTCACGGCACCGATCTCGACCGTCTCTCGATCGACACGATCCGCACCCTCTCGATGGACGCGGTGGAGGCCGCCAAGAGCGGCCATCCCGGCACGCCGATGGCGCTGGCTCCGGTCGCGTTCACGGTGTGGAAGGATTTCCTGCGGTATGACCCGACGAATCCCGCCTGGCCCAACCGCGATCGCTTCGTGCTCTCCTGCGGCCATGCGTCGATGCTGCTCTATTCGCTGATCCACCTGGCGGGTATCCGCCGGGGCGGCGCCAATGATTCCGGCCGGGAACTGCCCGCCGTGTCGCTGGAGGAGATCAAGAAGTTTCGCCAGCTCGACAGTGTCTGTGCCGGCCATCCCGAGCACCACATGACGGCTGGGATCGAGACGACCACCGGTCCGCTCGGCCAGGGCTGCGGCAACTCCGTCGGCATGGCGATGGCCTCGAAGTGGCTCGGTGCCCACTACAACCAGCCCGGCCACCAGCTCTTCGATTTCGACACCTACGTGCTCTGCAGCGACGGCGACCTGATGGAGGGCGTGGCCGCCGAGGCCGCCTCGATCGCCGGCCACCTGAAGCTCTCGAACCTCTGCTGGATCTACGACGACAACTCGATCACGATCGAGGGCGAAACGCACCTTGCCTTCACCGAAAACGTGGCCCGGCGATTCGAGGGTCTCGGCTGGCGGATCGAGCACGTGGCCGACGCCAACGACACCGCTGCCCTCAGGAAGGCGCTGCAGGCCTTCAAGGCCGAGCAGGAGAAGCCCACGCTCGTCGTCGTGAAGAGCATCATCGGCTACGGGGCGCCCAAGAAGGCCGGCTCGCACGAGTCGCACGGCGCGCCGCTCGGTCCCGACGAGATCAAGGGGGCCAAGGAAGCCTACGGCTGGCCCGCCGACTCGCAATTCCTCGTGCCGCCCGAGGTGCCGCAGCACTTTGCGAAGACGCTCGGCGCCCGCGGCAAGCAGGCCCACGAAGCCTGGCAGAAGAGCGTGGCCGACTACACGAAGTCGCACTCGGCGCTCGCGGGCGAACTGAAGGACTTCCTCGATGGCCGGCTCCCGTCTGGCTGGGACACGTCGATCCCGACATTCCCCGCCGATGCCAAGGGCCTGGCGAGCCGGGTCTCTTCTGGCAAGGTGATCCAGGCGGTGAGCGCGGGGGTGCCTTGGTTCCTGGGCGGCTCCGCCGATCTGGCGCCCTCGACGATGACGCTCGTGCCGGGCGCCGGAGAATACGAACCGGGCTCGTATGGCGGCCGCAATTTCCACTTCGGCATCCGCGAGCACGGCATGGCGGCCGCCTGCAATGGGCTCGCCCTGTCGGGCCTGCGGCCCTACTGTGCCACCTTCTTCGTCTTCCTCGACTACCTGAAGCCGTCGCTGAGGCTCTCGGCGATCGGCAACCTCGGCGTGATCTACGTGCTCACGCACGATTCAATCGGCCTCGGCGAAGACGGCCCGACGCACCAGCCGATCGAGCAGCTCGCCACCGCCCGCGCCGTGCCGGGGCTTTCCGTCTTCCGCCCCGGCGACGCCAATGAAGTGGCCGAGACCTACCGCGCGGTGATGCAGCGGCCCGATCGACCGGCCGTGATCGTGCTCTCGCGGCAAAACATCCCCACGCTCGACCGCGCGGGCCTCGGCGCCGCCAGCGGCACCGCGAAGGGCGCCTACATCCTCAAGGACGCCCCGAACGGCATACCCGCCTGCATCCTGATCGGCACGGGCAGCGAGGTGCAGCTCTGCCTCGACGCCGCTGCGAAGCTGGCCGAAACGGGCGTGCATGCCCGCGTGGTGAGCATGCCGAGCTGGGATCTCTTCGAGGAGCAGGATGCGGCGTACAAGGAGAGCGTGCTGCCGGCGGCGGTCACGGCCCGCGTGGCCTGCGAGGCAGCCTGCGGCTTCGGGTGGGAGAGATGGATCGGCAGCCGCGGGAAGTTCGTCGGGATGAACTCCTTCGGCGCGTCGGGGCCGGCTCCCGCCCTCTACAAGCACTTCGGCATCACCGCTGACGCCATCGCCGCCGCCGCGAAGTCGCTCCTCTCAGGAAGACGTTAGCCTCGAGGATCGCGTCGGCTCGCGGGCGGCAGAAGGTTCCTCGCGGTGGCCCTCGAAGACTCGGGCCAAATGCTCGTCACGCTTCCGCCGACCCGCGAGCCTACGCCTATCACTGAGGATGTGACCAAAGCCCCTTCCGATTGACGAGCCGGGGGGGTCGGTGGGAATCGAGGCGAGTTGACGTATCCTCGTTTCCGAAGCAGCGAGCGGAGCTCGCCAAGGAAAAATGAGCGGGATGCTCATGTTTTCCGTGAAGCAGCCTTTCTACCGCCCCACCGGCGGCATTCAGCCTCGAGGAGCGCGCCGGCTCACGGGCGGCAGAAGGTTCCTCGCGGTGGCCCTCGAAGACTCGGTCCAAATGCTCGTCACGCTTCCGCCGACCCGCGAGCCTCCCGCAGAAGACAGCTTCGTCCCGAAGCGCATCCTGAACCTCTTCCGGGCAATTGACCGGTTCCTTTCCTTTTGCGCCCGACCGCGATAGGGATTCATCGTGCCGGGGCGTTCGCGTGAGCCAGCCGCTCGCCCGAACACTCAGGCCATCATCTTCGGAAGACGAGTTGCTCGGCTTTGCCCCCTGGGTGAAGCTCAGGCGCAGCGTAGGCCGGCACAGGCGGAAGTCCGCGAGACTTCCGCCTCGCAGAGGTCTTTCTCCGTGCGCCGGCATGCATTTCGGCGCGGCATGAATGCAGCGATGCCGACTCCGCGACACGGCAACCGCCGAGGTGCCCAGTGCCTGCTCTGCGTCTGCGTGGCCGCGGGCTTGTCGCCAGCCCTGCGCCGTGGCACGGATTGCTCCTGACCTGCGTCGCGATGCTCGCCCTCGCCCGGTGTGCGGCGGCCGAGCCGATCGTCGTCAGCCGGCAATACGACTTCCGCCCCGACGACGGCCGCTCCACGGGTGGCGCCTGGACTCCAAGCCATTCCGGAGACCCCGCCGTCGCCAACCGCTGGCGCTATATCGACTCGCCCCGCCGCAACAACGGCCGGTGGGCCGAGACGCCCCCCGCCCGCGGTCGCGGCCAGTCCCAGATCGGCAACTTTCTCACGAGCCCGGTGATCGACGTGAAGTCTCTCCTCGGCAGCAGCGCCGACACCTTTCGGCTCAGCATCGCCCAACGGTTCAATTTCAACCGCAACTCGCGCGGCCAGCCGGTCGCGGCGGGAGAGATCGCCTATAGCCTTGACGGTGGAAGCTTCATCGCGATTCCACTCGCTGCGTTCACGCGCGGCGGCGATATCGATGGCGCGTCGTTTCATGGTATTGCGTCGCCATTTGAGACGATCCCCGGCCTCGTGAATCAGGACGCATTCTTCGGGCCGAATGCCTCGTGGCCGGGGCCCCCGCCCCTGCTCGCCGGCGGCGGTCTCTTCACGGGCCGCTCGCCCGGATTCAATCGCGGCAGCTATGTGCCGTCAGAGGCCATCCTCGACTTCCGTGGCAGCGGGATCAGCTTCGACACGATTCAGTTTCGGCTGATCGAAGCGAACCTGGGATCACGATGCCCGCCGCGATCGCGATGGGACGTACGGTATATGCAAGTGGATTTCGCGGCACCGGAGCCGGGCGGAATCATGCTGGCGTCCATCGGCTGCGCGATCCTGGCCTGGCGCTCGCGGCGATCGTCACGTCACGGCTGGTGATGCGAATCGCCGATCACCGCATCTTCGGCATCGACACCCGCGGCGGTCTTGCCGTCGTGGTTCTTGAAGAGGTGATCGTCGCGGTGGACATCGTCCTGGAAGACTCGCTCGACGTGGCCGTCCTCGAAGAGGATGTAGTGGATGCCGCCCGGATGGTTGCTGCTCTTCTCGCCGCAGGCGTCGGGGGCATCGGCCATGAGCGGATGGTGCTCACGCCGCAGGTTCTTGTTCGGCTGCAACACGCCCTGGGCATCGCGATGGCCGAGCGTGTAGCCATAGTCGCCCCCCATCGAACGCACCATGTCGTCGAACTGCGGCGTGCCGACGGCGGCCTTCAATTCCTCGAGCGTGGGCACACGAAAGGTGCCGCTCCGGGCGAGCGGCGTATCGGGGCAGAGAAGCGTGCCGTCGTCCGCCACGAGGCGGTGCTCCGAGACGAGCGTCGGAGCATAGAGGCCGGCGCGGGAAAGCGGGCCGGCATCGGGAGGCGTGGGAAACACTTGGTGAGATTCAGCGTAGCCCTGCAGGGCGGTGGATGTCTTTTGCAGGTTGCGTTCGGCCCGGCGGGCTCGCGATTCCTGGATGGCGTCGAGGAGAAGCGGCCCTACGAGCACGCAGGCCGCCAGCGCCGTCGCGGCCATGATCATCCGGTCGAGCCAGGCTCGCGGCCCGGTGCCACTTCCCGAGCCAGCCTCTGGCGTCAACGCCCGCGGCATCGGCAGGGGAGCGGAATGGGCATGCGATTCGACGAACCGCATCGTGCGGCGGGCAAGCCCAGGCGGCGCGGCGATCAGGCCTTGGTCGCGGGAGAGCGGCTTGAGCGCCATCTGCAGTCGCTCGAGGTCGCGCCGCAGCGTTGGCCCCTGTTCGGGATCGGCCAAGGCGGTTTCGACCCGCCTCGAATCCGGCTCGTCAATCGCGCCCAACAAATAGCCGATCAGTTCTTCTCGCATGGCTTTCGCTTCCGTCGTGTGCATGGATGATGCTGGGCTGGTGTCATCGGCCGAGCAAGTGGTGTCATGTTTCATGCCCCTTGCCGCTGGTCTGCCAGGAATCGTTGAGCTTCAGGAGGGCGGCGTGGAGCCGGCTCTTCACGGTTCCCACCGGAATACCCAGCACGTCGGCCGCCTCGCGATATTTCATCCCTTGGTGGTACACGAGCAGGACCGTGCCCTTGAGCGACTCCGGCAGGTCGTCGACCGCCGAACGCACCCACTCACGGGCCTCCTCGTCCGCCATCATGTCGTCGGCCGTCTGATCCCTGCCCGCGAGCATCTCCACCAGCGCCCCGACGTCGTCGTCGCCATTGGATCGCTGATCGATGCTCACCATCCGGTGGCGACGATTGCGACGCTGGGCGTCGATGGCTTGGTTCGTGGCGATGGTGTAGAGCCAGGGCCGAAACCGACGGCCGTCTTCGAAGTTCTCCTTCTTCAGATAGACCTGTAGAAACGTCGCTTGAAACACGTCCTCCGCCATCTCCGCACTGCCGCAGTAGCGACGCAGATAGCTGAAAAGCTCCTGTTCGTATCGATGCACGAGCGTCTCGAAGGCGTCCGTGTCATCGTCCACACGAAACCGGCGGAGCAAATCCTCGTCGGCCTGGCCTGCCCCCCGAGCCTCGCCATCCGACCGAACCGCTCCCCCATGGCCATTGCCCGGAGAAACGGAGTTCGTCCGTCCTGCGGCCTGGCCACGGGTGTAGGAATCGTGTGGAACCATCAGTCGGTACGCAGCCACGGTTCGGATGGTTCGCCCCGGCCGAAAACAAGGGCCGAAGTCCCACTCCGGAAGCCCCGAGTATAGCCCCCGCGCGGGGAAATGCCCGTGTTTTTGCTAGCCTCTGGGGCATGAAATCACCACGAGAGGCCGATCGGGCCACCCCCTACCGCTGGGCAACCCCCGGCGACATCAACGCCTTTTTCGGGCTCTCGATCGACAATCTGGCCGGCCTCGTGCTCACAGTCAGCCTGCTGGCGGCCGTCTTCGACTACCCGGCCCAGTTCGCCCTCGCCCATCTCGTGCCGGGCACGGCGCTCGGGGTCGTCGTCGGCGACCTGATCTTCACCTGGATGGCTTTTCGGCTCGCACGGCGCACCCGCCGCACCGACGTGACGGCGATGCCGCTCGGCCTCGACACGCCGAGCACGTTCGGCATGGTCTTCTTCGTGATCGGCCCGGCGTTCGCGGCGGCCGTCGCCGGAGGACTGGAACGTGAAGCCGCGGCCCGTCATGCCTGGCATGTGGGCATGTGCGCGATCGTCGCCAGTGGCCTCTTCAAATTCGCCTGTGCGTTCGTCGCCGGGGCGGTGCGGCGGCTCGTGCCCCGCGCCGGGCTGCTCGGCAGCCTCACGGCGATCGCGCTGGCGCTGATTTCATTCCTGCCGACGGTCGAGATCTTCTCTTCCCCGCTCGTCGGCGTGCTCGCCTTCGGGATCACGCTCGCCACGCTCACGGCCCACATCCCCTTCCCCGGTCGCATCCCCGGCGCCCTTGCCGCCCTCGCCGCCGGCTGGGCGATGCACGTGCTCGGCACCTGGAACGGCTGGATTCCCGCCATCGAGGCCCATGCGGCGATCGATCCCGCCGCCGCGCTCTGGCCGACCGAGTGGCTCTCGGCCCTGCGTCTCGAGTGGCTCGAGGCCTGGCCCGACATGCTGCGCTATCTCCCCATCGTGATTCCGTTCGCGCTCGGCACCGTCGTTGGGGGCATCGACTGCACCGAAAGCGCCGCGGCAGCCGGCGATGAATACGACACGGGCCGCGTGATCGCGGCCGAGGCGATCGCCACGCTCGTGGCCGGCATCTGCGGAGGCGTGATCCAGACGACGCCCTACATCGGCCATCCCGCCTACAAGGCAATGGGGGGCCGCGCGGCCTACACGCTCGCCACCGCCGCCTTCATCGGCTTTGCCGGCCTCACCGGCACGTTCGCCTATCTCTATCAGGCGATTCCCGGCCCGGCAATCCTGCCGGTGCTCGTGTTCGTGGGCCTCGAGATCACGGCGCAGAGTTTTCACGCGACGCCGCAGCGGCACTACCCGGCCGTGGCGATCTCCTGCATCCCCGCGCTCGCGGCGCTCGTCATGATCGAGGCCGACAAACTGCTCGCGGCCGGTGCCCAGCCCGCCGCCGCGCTCGCCCGCGAACTCTTCTCGATCCGCATGCTCTCGGCCGGGTTCATCGTCACGAGCCTCTTGTGGGCCGGCCTTGTCACCGCGCTCATCGACCGCAAGCTTCTCGCCGCCGTGGGCTGGGCTACTGCTGCGGCCGGCGGCACGCTCTTCGGCATCATCCATTCGCCGTTCACCGACGGCCGGCTCTTCCTGCCCTGGTCGATCGGCGCATTGCCCGCCGCAGCCGCCGGCCGCGGCCCGCTCGAACTCGCCGCGGCCTACACCGTGCTCGCGGCGATTTTCACCGCGTGGCACGCATGGCTCAACTTGCCCAAGCCGGCTCAGGGCGACCGGTAGTCCGTGCTCAACTTGCCCAAGCCGGCTTCGGGTGACCCGTACCCCATCGCCGGACGCTCGCTACGGACATCCTGTCCTTCGCTCGCTCGGATGCTGACGGCGCTTCGCCATCCTGGCTGCGCTTGTCAGCATACGCCGGCTCCTGGGGCACGGGTCACCCGAAGCCTCCGTTACTGTATGACAGTCGTCTCTGGCTGTCTGGAACAGGCGCGGAAGCCTGTCCTACAAGAATGCGGGAAGGCCCGGGGCTGCCTGTACCCCGCTCGCCGGCGTTGCTGACAAGCGCAGGCAGGATGCCGGGAGCGTAGTCAGCATCGAGCGAGCGCAGGGCAGGATGCCTGAAGCGAGCGTCCGGAGAGCCGGGGTACAGGCAGCCCCGGGCCGGGTTGGGCCAGTGCGATTTACTCGAGCCCGTAGGCGCCCGCGATCGGTACGTCGAGGCCGGTGCGGCTGGCGAATTGCGTCCGCGAGAGGAACCGCGGCTCGAGGTTGAACGTCACGCCGACGTTGTTGCGGCTGTAGTCGACGTTGAAGCCGAACGTCATCAGGAACGATTCGCCGATCCGCACGAGCTGGAAGTTCTGGCCGATGTTGCGGCCGGTGAGGTCGATCGCGCCGCCGAAGGAGCTCGCCCACTTCGGGCTCATGCGGTAGGTGTAGGAGCCCGTCAGCACGCTCGCCTGGATCGGGCCGCCGAATTCGTTGAAGCCGATGAAGAAGCTGCCGCGGGGCGTGCGGTTGAGCAATGCGCCCACCGTCCAGAGTTGCTGCCCGCCGGCGAAGAAATCGACGTCGCCCGATGAGAGCAGCGTCGTGCGGTCGCCCACGTGCCAGCGGAAGTCATACTGCCAGAGGCCCATCGCCGCGCCGAAGTTCTGGCTGGCGATCGGGAAGAGCTCGCCGTCGATGTCCAGCGTGATCCAGTCGATGATCCGCCGGTTGCCGATCGGGCCACGCTTCGTCTGCCACCGTTGTCGGGCGCCCAGCCGGAAGACCGAGAGATCGTTGGCAATCTCCGTCGGGCCGGTCACCCAGCCGGCGAGGCCGCGGCGCACGGCGTAGGTTCGCGGATCGTATTTATTGTCGGGGCCGAAGATGAAGGGCTGGCCGAGCGGCGTGACCTGCCCCGGTACGGCGCCGTAATCCCAGTAGGGGATGTTGCGGCGATACTGGTTGATCGCGTCGTCGTCGAGCTGGTCGTAGAGCGGGAATTGCTGGACGGTCTGCGTGGCGTCGGTGTAGGCGAACTCCGCCTCGAAGACCACCTTGTGGGCGATGCCGTGGACGTTCCAGAGCTGGCTCTCCACCGTGTCGTCGGCGGACCACATCGGCAGGCTCGAGCGGATGCCCACCTGGCCGTAGGCGCGGTTGATCGGCGACTGGGTGAGATCCTGGCCCCAGTTCGCCAGTTCGCCGAGCGCGTAGGGCACGACCTTCACGGCTCCGGCCTGGAAGGGCAGATCGATCTCGTGCCGCGTCGCCAGACGCTGGCCGATCACGTTGCTCTCGTAGGGCAGAAGCGTCCAGATGTTGCGGCCCTGGCCGACGGTCGGCGTCTGCGGCAGCTGCTGCCGGGCGTAGGCCACGCTCGAATGCTCGTACCACGTGAGCGCATCACGGAGGAGCGGCTGGCCCATGTAGTAATGATCGAGCCGCGGCCACCACTCGGTCTGTGTAAAGAATGGATTGATGCGCGCGCTCGTCAGGAGCCGCAGTTCGCGGTTGTCGATCGGCCGACGCAAATCGAGCCAGGTGCGCTGCTCGTAGCCTTCCTCCCACTCCGCCTCGTAATACTCCTCGAGGAAGTTCATGTCGCTGATCCAGCCGACGGTGCCGCGGGCCTGCCAGCCGGCGCCCACGTCCTGCCTGTGCCGCCAGAAGGAGCGGCCGCGGAACGTGCGGTCCGGGTAGCCCGGATAGGTGAACGTGCGGCGATAGAGGCCGAGGTTGTCGAGGCCGACGTCGCCGACGAACCAGGCGTCGAGGATGCCGTTGGCCGGCGTGCCGATGCCGAGGAAGTCGGGGCGGTTGTAGAGCAACGACGTGCCGCCGCCGGGGCCGCGTAGGCTGAGGAAGTCCACGTCGAAGTCCCAGTCGACGCCGTCGGGCGGCCGCCGCCAGCCGAAGACCTGGAAGGCGTCCCAGCTCGTGAGCACCTGCGTGCCGAAGATCTGATCGTTCTTCAGCTGCAGGTTGTTGATGTAGAAGGTCGGCTTCTTGGCATTGGTCGAGAGCACCGGCCACCAGAGCACCGGCACGCCGCCGAGGTTGACGGTGTTGCCCCGGCTGGTGATGTATTGCTGGTGCTCGATGGCGGGCTCGCCGGTGGCCGGGTCGATCATCGGCTGGCCGAAGGGTCCGGGCAGCGGCACCTGCTCGTCGGTGAACTCGAGCTCCCGCGAGCGGAACTCCCAGGTGGGCACGCCGAGGCGGCTCGACGTGAGTCCGGTCTGCTGCGCGACGAACCGGCTGCGATCGACCTGCCGGATCACGTCGGCCCGCAGCCGCACGAGGCCCGAGTAGTTGTCGACGGGCGTCAGCATCGTCGCGCCCGTGATGACACCGCTCGACCGCGGCACGTCGTAGAACATGCTCACGGCCTCGACCACCCGCTGCCCCTGCCGGAAGACGACGTTGCCCTCCATGTAGAGCTCGAGCGGCGTGTCGGCCGATTGCGCCGCATTGCCTTCGAGGTCGGGCTGCCCCTGGCCGCGGGTCCAGATCACGAGCCTGTCGGCCGAGATGTCGAGCGGACCCGCCGGATCGACGCCGTCGATGACGAGGTTCACACCGGAGGTGATCACGGCCACCCATTCGCCGCCGGCCGGGCTCGGGAACCAGCGCACGTTGAGCGGCACGCTCGATCGCGGAAACGCCCGCAGCCGCCTGGCCGACACCGCGACTGGCACCTGCGGCGGCGGCGCCGCGCCGAACTCGCTGAACTGTGTACGCTGAATCGGGGTCTGCTCGACCGGGCTTTCCACGTCGGCTTCGGCATCGGCTGCGACCGCCTCGGCGGGAGCGTCGTAGATCGCCGGTGTGCCGGTCGCGGGAACGATGCTCATGAATTCGAGAGCCGGATCGCGGAGCGTCCAGAAGCGGCCGGTCCAGCGATTGCCGCGGACCGTCGATGCGGGCGTGTCGGCGGCCTGGCCCGCGGCGCGCACCTCCACGTTGCCTGCCATCCGCACGAGCATGCTCCGCGGACGCGGGCCGGCGGCCTCTTCGCCATCGGCTTCCGGATCGAGCTGGCCGCCATCCTGTTCGATCCACACGACGGCCTCGTGGGCCGAGGCCTCGACCGCACCCTGCGTGATCCGCACGCCGCCCGTCAGGTGCCACACGTCGTAGGAGCCCTCCGTCCACCGCGATGCCTGCGCCGCGCGCACCGCAAGGGCCTCGGTCGGATCCACCGCCGGCACCTCGATGCGCCCCGCCTCGGCGATCGCCGCTGCGAGCCCGCGCGCCGGCAGCGCCGCCAGCGCCCCGGCCGATGCCTGATCGCCGATGGGTGGCTTCGTCTGCGCGACCGCCACGGGGCCGCCGACGACCGCTGCGAGTCCGATCAGGATCGCAAGCGCGGCGCGCGCAATTCCCCGCGTCGATGGACGGAGAGCCCATCGCCAGGAAGGCGCGGAAATCGTGCTCGGGGTTCGCGCGGGCAAGGTGAAGTTGATGCTTGAAAAACCGATGTTTGCGGGCCGGTGGACAACAGCGCGGGACTATAGGAGCGGCTGTTTTCACGGGTCAAGGCATCGCGGCGAGCCCACGGCGGCCGCAAATCGCGTGCGGCCACGGGTTTAGCGCCGGTTTCCCGACCCACCCTCCAGGGAGCCGTTTTGCTTCAATCCCGGTAAGATGGCGGCTCCACGCTCTCGCCCCATCCCGCCCCGCTCCTCCAGTCAACGAAAGGCTCCGCATGCGCCCCGTCTGCGACCGGGTCGCGAACTGGTTGATTTCACACCGCAACCTGCTCGCCCTGGTGGCCGTGGTGCTGGCGATCGTGTCGGTGGAGCGGTCGCGTCAGCTCGAATTCGCACGGTCGATCGACACGATGTTCGACCGCTCCGACCCGGCGCTCGTGCCCTATCGCCGGCTCGGGCGGGCCTTCGGTTCGAGCGAGGTGGTGCTCGCCGCCTACGACGCGCCCGATCTGTTCACGCCCGCCGGCATCGAACGGCTCGAGCGACTCACCGACGAGCTTGCCACCGTGCCCGGAGTGGCGTCGGCGACGAGCCTCGCCTCGACGCCGCTGGGCAGCCGCATCATCGAGCTCGACGAAAGCCCAACGGCACGCAAGCTCGTGAAGCTCATGGAGGGCTACACGATCGGCGCCGACCACCGCACCGCCGCGATCGCCTGCGTGCTTGCCGCGCCGGAGCCCGCATCGACCGCCGGCTCGCAGCGGGCGGCCGCGCGGATACTGGCGGTCTCACGCGCCGCGGCGATCGACCGGATCCGCGCGGTCATGGCCCCGCTGCCCGGCGGCACCGTGGCGGGTGAGCCCGTCATGCTCCGCGATGGCTTCGCGATGCTCGAGCGCGATGGCAACCTGCTCGGCACCGCCGCGGGGCTCTTGGCCGGCGCGGTGCTGCTCGTGTCGTTTCGCAGCCTGCGCTGGCTCATCGTGCCGTTGGCCGTCGTGCTGCTCGCTCTCTGGAGCACGCGCGGTGTGCTCGCCATCATCGGTCTCAAGCTGACGATGGTCTCGACGATGCTCTCGGCGATGGTCACCGTGGTGGCGATCGCCACGGTCGTGCATGTGATCGTCGAATTCAGGCGCCAGCGGGATCTCGGACTGCCGCCGGCCGCCGCGCTCGAGCGGGCCATCGGCCTGCTCTTCTGGCCCGTGGTGGGCGCGATCGTCACCGACATCATCGGCTTCGGCTCGCTCATCTTCAGCCAGGTGGGACCGGTGCACGATTTTGGGATCATGACGGCCGTCGGCGCGCTGATGGTGCTCGTCGCCGCCGCGCTGGCCGTGCCCTTTCTCGCCCTCACCGGCCGATTCGACGCCGACCCCAAGCGGGCCTGGGGCGAGGCCGCGCTCGATCTCGGCCTCGATAGACTCGTCAAGCGGATCGTGCGGCAGCCGGGGCGGATCCTCGGCCTCTCGGCGTCGCTCACCGCCTTGGCCGTGGCCGGCATGGCCTGGCTCGAGGTCGAGACCGATTTCACCCGCAACTTCCGCCGCTCGAGCGCGATCGTGCAGTCTTACAACATGGTCGAGTCGCGGCTCGGCGGCGCCGGCGTCTGGGACGTGCTCGTGCCAGCGGGCGACACGATCGACGGAGCGGCGCTCTCCCGCCTCGCCCGGCTCGAGCACCGGCTGCGCGACGAGGTCACGGCCACGGGGCCCGATGGCCGGCCAACGCCGGCGCTCACGAAGGTGATGAGTGTCGCCGACGTGCTCACCGCGATCTCGCCGATCGCGCTCGAGCGGCTCGAACGCACGCGGCTCGGCAACTGGCTGGTCACGGGAGCGATCCAACTCCTCGAGGACCAACTGCCGCAGCTGGGCCGCACGCTCATCGGCCGCGATCCCGAGGACGGCTCCACCTGGCTGCGGATCATGCTCCGCGCCCGCGAGCGGCAGCCGGCTCCTGCCAAGCGGGCGATCATCGACACCGTGCGGCGGATCGTGGCGGAGGAATGTCCCGCCTCGGCCGGCGCGACGGGGGGCGAGGTGACGGGCTTCTTCGTGCTCTTGGCACAGCTCATCGATCGGATGCTCGCCGACCAATGGTTCACGTTCCTGCTCGCGGCCGCCGGGATCTTCGCGCTCTTGGCGATCGCCTTTCGGAGCGTCGTGATCGCGGCGGTGGCGCTCGTGCCCAACGCCCTGCCGATCTTCGTGGTGCTCGGCCTCCTCGGCTGGGCGGGAGCGCGGATGAACATGGGCACGGCGATGATCGCGGCCGTCTCGATGGGGCTCTCCGTCGACAGCTCCATCCATTACATCGCCGCCTTCCGTCGCCGCCTCACCGACGGCCATGCCGTCGAGGCCGCCCTCGAGACGGCCCATCAGACGGCCGGCCGGGCGATGGTGTTCTCGACGCTGGCGCTGGTGGTGGGATTCCTCGCGCTCACGACCAGCGGCTTCATTCCCACGGTCTCGTTCGGAGCCCTCTCCTGCCTCACGCTCGTCGGAGGGCTCGTCGGCAACCTCGTCATCCTGCCGGTGCTCCTCACGCTCGTCACCCGCCCCGGCGGCCAGGGCTTTGTCGAAGACGAAAAACCGCTACAACTCGCCCCCGGGCCGTGATGCACCAGCACCACGCCCCCTTCCCCGCCCCGTTCGAGGAACCCTGCATGACCACCGAATTTTCGCCCGTCCGTGGCGTCCGCGACATCGTCGCCGAACCGTCCGCCCGCCCCGAATCGATCGCCGCCGACGCCGTCGTCGTGTTTCTCACCGAGGGAGGTGTCGGCACGGGAGCGATCGCCGATCTCGATCGTGCGGTCGGGGGCGTGATCGCGCGGCTCGTCGGCGCGGGCGAGATCACCGGCAAGCGGTATGAATGCGTGCCGATCCTCGCGCCGGCCGGCCTGCAGGCGGGGCAGATCGTCGTCGTCGGCCTCGGCAAGCGCGAGGAGGTCGATGCCGGCACCCTCTACAAGTCGGCCGCGACGGCCGCGCGGCAGCTCTCCGGCCGCCCCCGCTCCGCCGTGGCCTTCGTGGCCGACGGCTTCTGGACGACGAGGCAGATCGAGCAGGCCGTTGCCGGCGCCGCGATGGGCATGGTCGGGCAGGATCTCTACCGCAGCGACAAGAAGCGAACCCGCTTCGGCAAGACCATCTGGCTGGGCGCACCCGTCGAGGCGGTCGAGCGTGGTGCCATCGTCGCCGACGGCGTGAACCTCGCCCGCCGACTCGTCAACATGCCACCGGACGACCTCTACCCGCAGACCTTCGCGGAAGAGGCGGCCGCCGTGGCCGGTCGCACCGGCATGGAGATCGACATCTGGGACGAGGTGCATCTCGCCCGCGAACGGTGCAACGCCATGCTCGCCGTCGGCCGGGGCAGCACGCGGCCGCCGCGGCTCGTCATCCTCCGCTACCGTGGCCCGGGGGGCAGCGATGCCGCCCCCGATCTCGCGCTCGTGGGCAAGGGCGTCACGTTCGACTCCGGCGGCCTCTCGCTCAAACCCTCCGATTCGATGCTCACGATGAAGTGCGACATGGCCGGCGGCGCGGCGATGCTGGCCGCCGCCGCCACGATCGCGGCCCTGAAGCTCCCGGTGAATCTCGTCGCCGCCGTCGGCCTCGTGGAAAACATGACCGGGCCGGCCGCCTACAAGCTCGGCGACGTGATCACGGCCCGCAGCGGCACGACGATCGAGGTGCACAACACCGACGCCGAGGGCCGCGTCGTGCTGGCCGACGTGCTCGACGTGGTGCGCGGCCTGAAGCCGCGCCGCATCGTCGATGCCGCCACCCTCACCGGCGCCTGCATGGTGGCCCTCGGCTACGACGTGGCCGGCCTCTTCTCCAACGACCAGGCCTGGTGCGACGCCGTCGCGGCCGCCGCCCGCTCGGTCGGCGAACCCGTCTGGCAACTGCCGATGTATCCCGACTACGACGACCAGATCAAGAGCGAGGTCGCCGACATCAAGAACGTTGGCGAGGGCCGCTGGGGCGGCGCCATCACGGCCGCCAAGTTCCTCGAGCGGTTCGTGGGGGGCATCCCCTGGACCCACATCGACATCGCGGGCCCATCGTTTGCGGAGAAGCCGCGTCCGTGGATCGACGGCGGCGGCACGGGGTGCATGGTGCGCGCGATGGTGGAACTCGCCCGCGGCCAGTAGGACAGGCCTCCGTGCCTGTCATGGCCCAACTCGCCCACCCCGGCTTCGGGGATGCTCACGCCCCGTCGCCGGACGTTCGCTGCGGACATCCTGTCCTTCGCTCACTCGATGCTGACTGCGCTTCGGCATCCATGCCTCCGCTGGTCAGCAACGCCGGCTCCCGGGGCATGAGCATCCCCTCGCCTGCCAGACTTCAACGCTGTGTTGAGAGCACCGACGCGATCCGCTCCTTCGTCACCGGCTCGATCACGCCGCGTTCGGTGACGATCGCGCGGATGAGGCGGGCGGGGGTGACATCGAACGCGGGATTGAAGGCCTTCGCCCCCTCCGGGGCCGCCGTCGCGCCGAGCGGGCGGAGCACCTCCGACGCCGACCGCTCCTCGATCGGGATTTCGTCGCCGCTGGAAAGCGAGAGGTCAAACGTGCTCGACGGCGCGGCCACGTAGAACGGCACGCCGTGCGCCGCGGCCAGCAGGGCAAGCGCGTAGGTGCCGATCTTGTTGGCGGTGTCGCCGTTGGCCGTGATGCGGTCGGCGCCGACGATGCAGGCGGCGATGCGGCCGGTCTTCAGCAGGTGGCCGGCCGCGGCGTCGACGAGCACCGTCACCGGGATGCCGCGCTGCACGAGCTCCCAGGCCGTCAGCCGCGCACCCTGGAAGAGCGGGCGGGTTTCGTCGGCGAACACCTCGAACCGCCGCCCCTGCTCCCAGGCCGTGGTGATCACGGCCAGCGCCGTGCCGTCGCCGCCGGTCGCGAGCGCCCCGGTGTTGCAGTGGGTCAGGATGTCGCCCGCGGGGAGGATCGCCGCGCCGTGCCTGCCGATCGCGGTGCAGAGCTCGCGGTCTTCATCGTGGATCGCCCGGGCCTCGGCGAGCAGCGTCGCACCGAGTTCCGCGGCTGAAGTCCCGTTCGTGAGCGGCTCGAGCCTTCGCATCACCCGCTCGACGGCCCAGCGGAGGTTCACCGCCGTCGGCCGCGCGCAGGCAAGTTCCTCGGCCCGCGCGAGAACATGGGCCCGCGACGCATCAGCAGCGAGGCCGGCGCGCATTGCCTCGCCCGCCGCCACGACGAGGCCGTAGGCCCCCGCGATGCCGATCGCCGGCGCGCCGCGCACCCGCAGGCTCTTGACCGCCTCGACCACCGTGTCGACGTCCCGACAGGGGATCCACTCGAGCCGCCCAGGCAAAAGCGTCTGGTCGAGCAGTTCGAGGTGACCGGCATGGTCGCCGACCCAGCGGACGGCCGTGGGGATCGTCATGCAGTGACCTTCATGCCGAAGGCGTCTGCGACGGCCTGGTTGGTCAGCCGCCCCTCGAGCACGTTGACCGCCGACCTGATCGCTGCGCTTTCCCGGGCTGCGGCCTCGACGCCTCGCGCAGCGAGTTCAAGCACATAGGGCAGCGTGGCATTGCAGAGGGCATACGTGCTCGTACGGCCCACCGCGCCGGGCATGTTCGTCACACAATAGTGGACGACGTCGTCCACCACGTAGGTCGGCTCGGCGTGTGTCGTCGGCCGGCTCGTGGCCACGCAACCCCCTTGGTCGATCGCCACGTCGATGATCACGGCCCCCGGCTTCATGAGCCTGAGGTCTTCGCGAGTCACGAGATGCGGCGCGCGGGCGCCTGGAATGAGCACGCTGCCGATCACGAGATCGGCCCAGCCGAGCCGCTCCCGGATCGTGTGGCGGTCGGAATAGAGGCAGTCGATGTTCGGCGGCGTGACATCGTCGAGATAGCGAAGCCGCTCGAGATTCGTGTCGAGCAGGGCGATGTTCGCGCCGAAGCCCGCGGCCACCTTCGCCGCATTCGCGCCGACGCTGCCGGCCCCGAGCACGAGCACGTTGGCCGGCGCCACGCCCGGGACGCCGCCGAGCAGGATGCCGCGGCCCATCTGCGGCCTCTCGAGATACTTCGCCCCCTCCTGGATGCTCATCCGACCGGCCACTTCGCTCATCGGGATCAAGAGCGGCAGCCGACCGCGGTCGTCGCGGAGCGTTTCGTAGGCGACGGCCGTCGCGCCCGTTGCCAGAAAACCCTCCGTGAGCGGTCGGCTGGCGGCGAAGTGAAAATAGGTGAAGAGCGACTGCTTCGGCCGGATAAGCGGCAGCTCCGCGGGCTGCGGCTCCTTCACCTTCACGATCAGATCGGCCGCGCCGAAAACCTCCTCCGCCGAATCGACGAGCGTCCCTCCGCAGGCGGCATAGGCCTCGTCGGGCAGGCCCGAGCCGCTGCCGGCCGTGCGTTGCACGAGCACGCGGTGCCCCGCGCCGACGAGTTCCTCGACGCCCACCGGCAGCATCGAGACGCGATATTCGTCGCGTTTTGTTTCTTTCGGGACGCCGACGATCATCAGGCCGATTCCGGCTTCATCTCGGGCAGCTTGAAGGTCGCCGGCGTCGGCAGCGGGTAGTTGCCGTCCTTGTCCGGTTGCACGGGGGCCGCCGTCTCCCAGGTGAGGTTCTCGGGCATCGTACGGTAGGGAAGCTTGATCGCGTCAGCATAGCTCCACTGCTTGCCGGAGTAGGTGGCCAGCCGCCCGAGCGCGGCCGCAAAGCTCGCCGCCACCCCGTAGTAGGCATTGTTCAGTGGCTTGTCGTTGCGGATCGCATCGTGAAGCTCGTCGTGCTCGACCTGGTAGGGATTGGGGTTCGGGCCCTCGAATTTCCAGAGCGTCTTGCCGGCGTGGTCGGTGATGTGGCCGATCTTCACGTAGCCCTTCGTGCCCTGAAATTCCTCGTCCACACGGTTGTCGCCGCCCGGAAACTGCTTGCACTGGCTGGCGATCCGCACGCCCCCCGGATACGCGAAGTTGACGGAGTGGTGGTCGTAGATCTCGCTCGGCTGCCCGGGCACCCGGTTCTGCTTGCCGCCCACGCCATAGGCGGCCTCCGGCACCTTGTCGAGGATCCAGTTGGCGACGTCGATATTGTGGACGTGCTGCTCGCAGATGTGGTCGCCGCAGAGCCAGTTGAAGTGATACCAGTTGTGAACCTGGAACTGGGTCTCGGTCATGTCGGGCTTCCGCGGGCGATACCAGATACTGCCACCATTCCAATACACCTGTCCGCCGATGATGTCGCCGGCGAGGCCTTCGCGAACGCGGGCGACCGTCTCACGGTAGCGATTCTCATAACGTCGCTGCAGCCCCACCACCACCTTGAGCTTCTTCTCGTCGGCCAACTTCGCCGCTTCGAGGCACAGTTGCGCCCCGAAGCTGTCGACACACACTGGCTTCTCCATGAAGACGTGCTTGCCGGCCTTGATCGCCTCTTGGAAGTGAAACGGCCGGAAGCCGGGAGGCGTGGCCAGGATCACCATGTCGCAGTGATCGAGCACCTGCCGGTAGCCGTCGAGGCCCTTGAACTGCCGTTCCTCGGGCACGTCGACCTTCCCCTCCATGCTTTCGACGGCCTTGAGCGCGCCTTTGAGTCTGTCTTCAAAGACGTCCGCGATCGCCGTCACCTTCACGTTGGAGCCGGGCACCGAGAGGGCCTGCTGCAGGGCGCCGGTGCCGCGGCCGCCGGCCCCGATCAGTCCCACGCGGATGAGGTCGCTCGACGGCGTCTGGCCGTGGACGAGCGGCAGCGTGGCGGTGGCGCCTGCGATCGCCCCTGCGGCCTTGAGGGCATCGCGGCGCGAGAATTGGCAGGCACATTCCTGAGCGTGACGCATGCTGTTCACTCCGGATACGAAGGGACGGCGCTTCCAGGACGCCTTTGGACCCCCGAAGAATACCGTCACTCCGCCGGCCCTTCCACCGTGCGGCCCCTCACGAGCAGCTTGATCGGCACTTCCCGGAAGGGCGTGTGCTTCCGCAGCACACCCAGGAGGTAACGGCGGTAGGGATCCGACACGCTCTTGGGCGCGCTCGTGGAGAGCACGATCGTGGGCGGGGCCGTCTCCACCTGCGTGGCGTAGTAGATCCGGACGGGCCTGCCGCGGGTGTCGGCCGGCGGCTGGTTGGCCTCGATCGCGCCGCGGAGGATCGCGTTGAGCTTCGCCGTCGGCACCCGCGTGCGACTCTGGCGGAAGAGCCGCTGCGCCGTATCGACGACGGCCTTCACGTTGCGGCCGTTCTTCGCGGTCACGAATTCCACGGGCGCCCAGGGCATCGTGCGGAACGTGTCGCGGAGATACTGCACCCACTCCTGCTGCTTCACGTCGCCCGCATACAGATCCCACTTGTTGACGACGAGCACCACCGGCTTCGACTCCTCGGCCACCGTGTCGGCGAGCTGCTTGTCGACCTTGCCAATCGGCTCGGTGGCATCGAAGAAAAGCAGCACGACGTCGGCGCGGCGCACGCTCCGCTGCGCACGATGGGTGGAGTAGAAATCGATGTCGGTCTTGCGGCTCTTCGCCCGCCGCAAGCCCGGCGTGTCGATCGCCATAAACGGATGCCCGTCCACCTCGAACCGCACGTCCACGCTGTCGCGGGTGGTGCCCGCCACGGGGCTCGTGATCACCCGCTCCTCCTTGGCGAGCGCATTGACGAACGTGCTCTTGCCCACGTTCCGCCGGCCGACGATCGCGAGCTTCATCTCCGGCAGTTCTGCCCCCTCGGTCTCTTCCTCCGGCCAGGCATCGGGCAGATGCTCCACGATCGCCTCGACGAGTTCGTCGCGGTTGCGGTTTTGACGCACACTCACGACGAGCGGCTCGCCGAAGCCGAGCGAGTCGAATTCATGCGCATGGACGTCGAATTTCGGGTCGTCGGCCTTATTGGCGACGAGCAGCACGGTGGCACCGGTCTTGCGCACCCGCTCGGCCACGTCGCGATCGGCGGGCAACAGCCCGCTCCGCACCTCGACGACGAAGAGCACGAGCGCCGCCTCGGCCAGGCCCGATTCGATCTGCCGGTCGATCTGGCTCGTGAGCCCGTCGGGATCGTCGAAGCCCATGCCGCCGGTGTCGACGATTTCGCAGACGCGGCCGTCGAGCTCCACCCGCTGCACGAGCCGGTCGCGGGTGACGCCTGCAGTCGGATCCTCGATCGCGATCCGCTTGCCGACGACCCAGTTGAAGAGGCTCGACTTGCCGACATTCGGCCGGCCGACCACGACGACTTTCGGAATGATGTCACTCATGGTGCAGGCGCCTCTAGAGCACGGTTCCCAGTTCATCGACGAGCCGGCCGAATTGGGCCAGCGCCGTGGCCACGGGCTCCGGCTTCTCGAGATCGACGCCCGCCTCCCGCAACAGATCGAGCGGCCACTGCGAACAGCCCCCCTGGAGGAACCGCAGATAGGCCTCCAATTCCTTCGCGCCCCCCTCGGCCACCCGCTTCGCCAGCGTGATCGCCGCCGACAGGCCGGTGGCGTATTTGTAGACGTAGAAGGCATTGTAGAAGTGCGGAATCCGCAGGCATTCGAGCTCGAGCTGCTTGTCGATGACGAACGTCGGCCCGAAGTAGGCGTCGAGCAGCTCGCGGTAGATGCCGCGGATTCGCTCGAGCGTGAGCGGCTCGCCCGCCTCCACCGAGGCGTGCGACTTCCGCTCGAACTCGGCAAACATCGTCTGCCGCACGATCGTGGCCCGGATCGAGTCGATCTCGCGGACGAGGATCGCCGCCCGCTCCTTCGGCGATTGGGCCCGCGCGAGCAGCAGCCGCGCGAGCAACTGCTCGTTGAACGTGCTCGCCACCTCGGCCACGAAGATCGTGTAGCCCGAATACTGGTATGGCTGCGCCTCGGCGGAATACCGCGTGTGCATCGAGTGGCCCGCCTCGTGGGCCAACGTGAAGACGTGCTCGATCGCCTCCTCCTGGAAGTTCATCAGGATGTAGGGATCGGAGTCGTAGGTGCCGGAGCTGAAGGCGCCCGACTGCTTGCCCGCATTCGGATAGCGGTCGCACCAACGGCCGGAGAGCCCCTGCTCGAGCCGGCGGCAATACTCGGGGCCGAGCGGTGCGAGCGACTCGATCACGAGTTTCACCCCCTCGTCCCACGTGTGCCGCTGTTCGAGCTCGGGCACGAGCGGCACGTAGCAATCGTAGTGGTGGATCTCGTCGAGCCCCATGATCCGCTTCCGGAGGTCGTAGTAGCGGTGGACCACCGGCAGGTTGTCGCGGACGGCCGCAATGAGCTGGTCGTAGACGGCCAGCGGCACGTTGTCGCCGAAGAGCGCCGCCTCGACGGCGCTGGGGTAGTGGCGGACCTTCGCCGCATAGACATCCCGCTCGACGGAGCCGGCGAGCGTGGCGGCGAGCGTGTTGGCGTGGGCCTCGTATTGGTCGTAGTACTGGTGAAACGCCGCCTGGCGGACCGGCCGCGAGGTGTCGTGCAGGAGCGTGACGAACGTCGCATTCGAAAGCTCGACCCGCTCCCCCTTGCCCGTCGTCACGGCGCCAAACTTCATGTCGGCGTCGGTCAGCTGCCGGAACACCTTGCCCGCCGTGCCCGCGAACGTGCCCTGCATCGCGAGCAGCTTCTCCTCCCCTGCGGAGAGCACGTGCGGCCGGGTGCGCACGACCCGCTCGAGCATGAGCCGATAGTCGGCCATCACCGGCAGCTTCATCCAGGCCGCGAGCGTCTCCGGCGGAATCGCCATGATCTCGGGGCGGATGAAGCTCGCCTTCTCGCCGGCGAGCGTGGCCACGTGCTGAAACCGCCCCATCATTCGCTGCGCCTCGGCCGCCGCCTGATCCTCGCTCGCCCGCAGGTGGGCGTACGTGCCGATCCGGTCGCCTTCCCGATCGACTGCGATGTCATAGGCAAGACACTCCGCCAGCTTTTCAGGACTCGACGCGAGCGTCCCGGCAAACGCCGCGAAGCCGGGAATCCGCTCTTCCCACGCCGCGAGCGCCGCCTCCCACTCTTTATCCGACGAAAAGAGGCTCGACAGATCCCACGTATCCCCCACGGGCACATCGCGCCGCGCGGGAAGCTTTTTTTCGATAATGGTGTCGGTCATGATGTCATGCCCTCCTTTTGAGGCACCGGCTTCGGGCCACCCATGCCCCATCGCCGGACGCTCTCTGCGCCCATCCTGGGCTTCGCTCGCTCGTTGCTGACAAGCGAAGGCAGGATGCCGAGAGCGCAGTCAGCATCGAGTGAGCGAAGGGCATGGATGCCCGAAGCGAACGTCCGGAGAGCCGGGGTACAGGCAGCCCCGTGCCGGGTTGGGCGAGTGCGTTTTGGGAAAGTCACAGTCTCCACACGGCGCTCCCCCAGGCGAGGCCGCCGCCGAAGCCGCACACCACGACCGTGCTGCCCGGGCCGATGCGTCCGGCACGCCAGGCCTCGTCGAGCGCGAGCGGGATCGAGCCGCTCGACGTGTTGCCGTAGCGATCGAGATTCACCATGAATCGATCCTCCGGCACGCCCAGGGCCGACCGCGCCCCCTCGATGATCCGTGCATTCGCCTGGTGGAGCACGAAGAGATCGATCGCGTCGAGCGACAGGCCCGTCCGCTCGACCACCTGGCGGATGTTCTCCTCGGCGAGCCGGATCGCCCACTTGAAGACCGCGCGGCCGTCCATCCGCATGAAGTGCTCGCGCCGCTCGGCACCCGACGCGGTGATCGGCTGCCGGGAGCCGCTCATCGGGCAGGCAAGGAGCCCTGAGCCCCGGCCATCGGAACCGAGCGAGAAGGAGAGCAGCCCGCGCTCGGAGCCTGCGGCGCCGGGCTCGACGGGCGCGAGCAACACGGCGCCGGCGCCGTCGCCGAAGAGGGGCCAGGTCTTGATGTCGTCGGGATCGACCACGCGGGAGTTCGTGTCGGCGCCCACGACGAGCGCGAGCCGGCTCGAACCGGCGGCCAGGAACTGCGCGGCCGTCACCAGGGCGTAGGCGAATCCGGCGCAGGCCGCCGTCACGTCCATCGCCGGTGCGTCGAGGCCGAGCTTCTCCTGCACGATGCAGGCGGTCGACGGGATGCACATGTCGGGCGTGAACGTGCCGACGACGAGCAGGTCGATGTCGCCGGCGGCGGCGCCGGCCTGGTCGATCGCGGCCCGGCCGGCAGCCGCCGCCAGGTCGCTCGTGGCCATCTCGGGCGGGGCGTGCCGCCGTTCGCGGATGCCCGATCGCTCGACGATCCACTGGGGATCGCAGCCCAGCCGGGCGAGGTCGGCATTCGTGACGACCTGCGGCGGCGCATAGCTGCCGATGCCTGCCAATCGGAATCCCACGGCGCGACCGAATCGGGAAGTTCGCGGCGAGGTGAGAATCTCGGACATCGTGGGCAGCCGGGGAACCGGGGTGGGGAGCCCGTAAATCCTAACGGCCCCGCGCTGCCCGCGCAAAGCGGATGCGTTTGACGGGAGTAAAGACCGCCTTGTCCCGAAACAGCACTCCTGTGGACGAAGGCGAGCGGGTCGGCGGAAGCTCGACGAGCATTTGGACCGAGTCTTCGAGGGCCACCGCGAGGAGACTTCTGCCGCCCGTGAGCCGATGCGATGCCGTTGGAGCTGTTTCGGTGCGAAGCGGTCTACTTTTGCTCCGCTTCCTTCTTCTGCGCGATCCCGTCGCGGGTGAGGTGGATCTTGGCGTATTCCTTGTTCGAGACGACGTAGTACCAGTCGGCAAAGCGGCTGTTGAGTTCACGCACCCGCTTCTGGGCCGCCTTCACCTTGCCGTCATACTCGTCCTGCTTGCGCCGGTTTTCGCGCTCGACGCGCCGCTTCTCCTCGAGCGCGGCCTGCGCCTTGGCCTCCGCCTCGTCGGCCGCCTGCAGTTTTTCGGCGGCGTCGCCCTCCTTCTTGGCGTGGTCCTTGCCCTCGGCGTCTTTCTTCGCAGGCTCTTCCGGGGCGTCGGGCACCGGCTCGAGTTGCGGCTTCTCGAGCAGCCCCTCGTTGAACCGGGCCATCACGAGCAGGTAGCGGCCGGAGGTTTCACCGGCGTCGCCCGCGCCCTCTTTCGCATCGTCCTTCGCGTCGCCGGCCACCGTCGTTCCGGCGCCAAACCGCAAGACGTATTCGACGCCGTCCTTCATTCCCACGATCGTCTCGCCGTCGGTCGAGAGAATCTCTCCCGACTTCAACGGCAGGAAGCCGCGCTGCTGCATCGACGTGACGGCCTCGGGATCGCCGGTGAACTTCTCCTCCGCCTTGAGATCGGCGCTCAGGCCCGCGGGCTTCCGCGCCACGTCGATGATCTTCAAGTCACCGAGGGCGTTGCGGAGGTCGTTGAGCTTGGCGGAGGCGAGTTCCTCCCCGTCCGGGAGCTTTTCTTCGTTCGCCGTCTTGCCGTCGGCGAACGACTCGAGCTTCACGAGCGACCACTTCGCATCCTTGTCGTCGTAGGTCAGGTCGATCCGGCTCTTGCGGGTCTGCTCGACGCGGAAGCGGCCACCTGACTCCACCGCCCCGAGCGTGTAGTCGTCGAGCACGAGGCGACGGACGTCCCAGGGGGAGAGCTTGAGCAGGTCTTTCTCGATCCAGTCGTCGAACCGCGTCGTGAACTTCGAGGTGTCGATCTCGATCCGGTAGACGGGGTCCTGCCCTGCCTTGCGCACGAACCGCAGCCCGCGGCCCGGCGTCGCCGCCATGCCGGCAGCCGGACGCTTGTCTTCCTTGCCGATGACGAGCCGCGCGAGCTTGGTGCCGGCGGCATCGCGCACCTCCACCAGCTCACCGATGCCCGTCATGCCCGGCTTGATCTTCTCCGGATCGGGCTCGATCACGCCGTAGGTCTCGTGGTCGGCCGGCGACGTGCTCACCACGCCGAGCGCCTTCAGGTCGACGAGCTCGGTCGCGGCGGCCGCGAGGTGATCCTTGGCGTCGGCGGGATAATTCTGATGGGAGGGGAGCACCCAGACGCCGCCCGACTGCACCACCTTGAAGGGCGCGAGCGTCGCCAGCTCCTCGTCGTACTTCACGATCTCGAGGCTCGCCGCCTTCGACGCGTCGGAAAGTTCGGGAAACAGCACCCGCTGCTCGTCGGCCTCGACCTTCGCGCCCTTGAACCGCGGCTGCACCGCGGCCCCGAGCACGAGCATGCCCACGCCGCCGAGCAGAAAGAGCGCGGTCTTCCGCATCACCGGCGACATGCCACCAGCGTTTTCCTGCGATTCCATCTCGTCACTCCTTGGCTGGAAGATTCGTGCTGAACGGGCGGGCCGCGGCTACCGCAGCCGCGCCTTCGAGACGCCCTCGCGCTCCCTGGCGCGGCGGCGGAAATAGACGAAGAACGCGACCACGAGCGGCGGGATCGGGGGGAGGAGCACCGCCAGCCACTTCTGCCGGTCCTGCTCCTGCCGCACCTTCGCGCCGAGCTGCCGCTCGACCGCCTCCACCTCGGCGTCGCGCTTCCGCTTGAGCTGCTCGATCTTCGTGTCGAGCCGCCGCTGCGCGAGCCGCTGGCGGCTGGCGAGCTGCTGCACCGCCTGCATGGCGGCCTGCGGGTCGGCGTCACCGGCCGACTCGAGCTCGGCGATCTTCTTCTCGAACTCGCCGACCTCCTTCTGCATCGAGGCATTCGCCTCCCGCTCGGCCGCGTCGAATTCGGCGATGAACTTCTGCCGCTCGGCGTCGGCCTGCTCGCGGGCCGCCGCGACGGTGTCTTCGATCCGCTCGAGCGTGCGGTGCTTCGGCTTCCGCTTGCGGATGTCGAGGAAGCGGTCGTCGCCCGCGAGCGTGTCGAGCACGTTGAGCGCGAAGGTGACATTGTCGAAATCGAGGCCGAAGACCTCGTCGGGGCGATTCCGCAGGCCGAAGATCCGGCCGTCGAGCAGGTCGATGTCGGCGACGACGACCGCGCGGATCGGCGGCGCCGCGGCGGGCTGCTCCGCCTTCTCCCCCTCCTTGGCGTCGGCGGCCGGCGCGGAGCCCTTCCGTTCGATCGCCACGGCGAGCGTCATCGCCTGCCGGCCCGGCTTCTCGAAGACGCGAAGCTGCCGCATGTCGCCACGGTTGCCCATCACCTGCTCGACCTCGATCGTGCCCGACCGGGTGCCGGTCTGCGCCAACGGTGTGAAGGAAACGTCGGCCGATTCGTCCTTCACGACGGAGCCCGGGAAGGGGAAGAGGACCTCCTGCAATCCGGCGGTGATCGGCTGCCCCTGATTGAAGCCCGCGGCCTTCTCGCCGTCCGCCGCGCCCATGTCGGCGTCGATGAAGACGAATTCGCTCGGCAGCTCGAGCTTGGGATGCGGGTTGTAGTCCTGCCAGACGATGTAGGGCTCGACGCCCATCTGCCCCATCGCCGGCCGGCCGGCTGCCGCACCGAGCTTCACGCCGAGCGTCTGCCAGAGGAGGGTGATGTCGCCCTTCGGCTGGCCCTGCGGCTGAAACATCGCCATCGGGCCTTCGGGGCCGCGGCGCGGCTGCCCCGTGCCGGGCACGCCCTGCATCAGCACCGGCAGCGGATCCTCGAAGATCGCCACCGGCTGGCCCGCCTGCACGGCGGCCACGAAATTGGCCAGCTGCTCCGGGCCGAGCGCCGAAGGCTGCACGGCGAGCAGCACGTCGTACTTCTCCGTGATCGGGGCAGCGGGATCGACCTGCACCACGTCGTATTGCTTTTCGAGCTCGTCGACGAGCGGCTGCCTCGGCCGCTGCTGGCCGCTCATCATGTCGAAGCCGCCGAAGAGATCGGCGTCGGTCGTGAGCACGCCGAGCCGCCGCCGCTTCTGCTGGGCGGCCGTGCAGATCGAGCGGATGAGCTCGTATTCCACCGGCGTGCCCTTGTCGAAGAAGGGCACGACCACTTTCTCCAGGCCGCTGGTGAACGCGCAGCCCAGGAAGATCTCCTCGTCGCGGTAGGTGCCGCGCACCCGCGAGAGCACCGTCACCGGCTCGATGCCGAACTGCTGGCTCGCCAGCGCCGCCGCCTCCGTCTTCGGCTCCGTCGGAATCACCTCCACCTTGATCTTCCCTGCGCCGAGCCGCTGGAACTGCCGCAGCATGTTGAGCAGGTTGAGTCGCGTCTGCGCGTAGTCTTCGGGAACGGTCGGGCTCACATAGGCCTTGATGTCGATCGGGCGATCCGATTGAAGGCCGGAGAGCAGCCGCCGCGTGTCGGCGGAGAGCGAGCTGATCCGCCCCTCGGAGAGATCGGGCCGCACGTCCCAGGCCCGCAGGAAGAGCACGGCCCCGATGGCCGCGGCGGCCAGGCCGAGCGCCCGCGCGGCGTAGTGGAGCCCCAGGCTGCCGCCGTCGCGCCGCCCCGTCCACAGCCGGCGACCGATGAGCACCATCGCGATGTAGAGACAGACCGCGACGACGCCGACGAAGTAGGCAATCGACGACAGGCTCACCACCCCGCGGCCGAAATCGGAGAACTGCTCCGCGAGGCTCCAGCTGCGGACGGCCGCCGCGAGCTTTGGCCCCATGACGGCGCCGGCGCGGTCGGCCATCGCCAAGGGCGCGTTGAGCGCGAGGCCGAGAATGAAGGCCACCGTGAGATTGCTCGTGAGGAAGCTCGCCACCATGCCGATCGCCAGCATCGCCAGGCCGACGAACCAGTAGCCGAGGTAATTCGCGAGGAAGAGCCCGCCGTCCGGCGTGCCCCAGCGCAGCAGGATGACAAGATTGCAGACGCAGGAAAACAGCAACGCCACCGTGTAGATCCCGACCGTGGCGAGATACTTGCCGAACACCACCTCCCAGTCGCTCGCCGGGATCGTGAGCAGGAGTTCGTCGGTGCCCTGCCGGCGCTCGTCGGCCCAGACGCTCATCGTGATCGCCGGGATGAAGACGAGCAGGATGTAGGGCAGGTAGCGGTTGAGCTGGTCGAGGTTCGCGAGATTCGCGTTGAAGAACTCCGGCGGCCAGAACGCCGCCAGCGATCCCAACAGCACGAAGACGCAGATGAAGACGTAGCCGGTGGGATTGGAAAAGTAGGCGACGAAATTCCGCTTGAATACGGCGTCGAGAACGTGCCACTTCATGATTGTTCAGTCCCTTTATGAACCGTCGGCGTTGATGTGTATCGTGCGCGTGAATGCCTGAAGTCACCCGGATGGCTCGGGGCGGCAGAAGTCTCCTCGCGGTGGGCCGGGGCGGCCCAAGGCTCGTCGAGCTTCAGCCGACCCCTTCGCCGAGCGCTGCAACCGGCTTTGAAATCGCGGACATAAATACTGACTGGAATGTGGGGCTTAACTTTTTTGTTTGGGGCGGGAACCGCGGCTGCCACATGGAGCCGCGGAAATTCTGGCGGCGGGGGCTGGGGGCGGTCATGCCGAGCGGGTCAGTTCGTGGAACCGCTCGTCGAGGCCGCGGCCGTCGCGGCGGAGTTCGGCGGGTGTGCCGTCGAACCGCAGGCGGCCCTCCGCGATCAGGATCACGCGGTCGGCGAGCGCCTCCACCTCCTGGAGGATGTGCGTCGAGAGCAGGATCGTCTTCTGCTCGCCGAGCCGGCGGATCGTCTCGCGGACTTCGCGGATCTGGTTGGGGTCGAGGCCGCTGGTCGGCTCGTCGAGGATCAGCACGTCGGGCTCGTGGAGGAGCACCTGCGCCATGCCCACGCGCTGTCGGTAGCCCTTCGAGAGCTTGCCGATCGCCTTGCCGATCACACTGCCGAGCTCGCACTGGCGAACGACCGCGTCGATCCGCTCCTCGCGCCTCTGGCCCGTGAGGCCGCGGGCGTCGGCGAAGAACTCGAGCAGGCTGCGGGGAGTCATGTCGGGATAGAGCGGGCCGTTCTCCGGCAGGTAGCCCAGCCGCTCCGCGCCCTTGAGGCGATTGGTCGACATGTCGTAGCCGGCGATCCGCGCCGTGCCCGAGGTCGGCGCGAGATAGCCGGTGAGGATCTTCATCGTCGTGCTCTTGCCCGCGCCGTTGGGCCCGAGGAAGGCGACGACCTCGCCGCGGGGCACGCGAAACGAGATGTCCTCGATCGCGATGAAGGGACCGTAATACTTCGTGAGGCCGTCGGCCTCGATCATGGCTTCGCTGGAACTGTGCTTGGCGTCCGACATGGCTGCTCGCGGTGAACCTTCCGAGAAATCGAGACTGATCAATTCTTGACCACGGCCGCCTTTTCCGGCAATCCCTTCGTGGCCGGCGGCCTGGCGCCGGCCACCGGAGGGAGCGGCTCGAGCAGCGGTTCCGGCCGGCCGCGGAGCCAGCCGATGTGGCACCGCCAGGCCTCGCTCGGCTCGCGAAAATCCCCCCGCACGTGCACGCCGCGCGTCTCGCACCGCGTGATCGCCGCGCGGATCATCAGCCGGGCGACCTCGAGCATGTTTTGCAGCTGCCAGCCCTGCGGGTCGGCAAACTGCCGCGGCAGCACGTAGCGGCACCAGCCCTCGACGGTGTCGAGCGCCTCGGCGAGCGCGGCCCCCGACCGCTCCACGCCCACGTGCCGCCACATCAGGCTGCGAAGGGAGTTGCGGATGTCGCCCAGATCGAGCGCGTTATTGGCATCACCCGCCTTGGCGTTGGCGAGCGGCGGCACGCGAAATGCGCCCTCCTGCGGCGCGGCGAGCACTTCCTCGCTCGCCGCCTGCCCGGCACGGGCCCCGTAGACGAGCCCTTCGAGCAGGCTGTTGCTCGCGAGCCGATTGGCGCCGTGGAGGCCGCTCGAAGTGACCTCGCCGGCCGCGAAGAGTCCCGGCAGGCTCGTCCGCCCCTCGGCATCGACGGTCACGCCGCCGATCATGTAATGCGCACCGGGTCGCACGGGAATCCGGTCGCGGGCCAGATCGAGGCCAAACTTCGCGCAGATCTGCGCCATGCCGGGAAACCGCCGGTGCACCATCGCGGCGTCGAGGTGCGAGAGATCGAGGTAGACATTCGAGTGGTGCGACCGCTGCATCACGACGTTGATCGCCTGCGAGACGACGTCGCGCGGGGCGAGTTCCGCACGCGGATCAAAGTCTGGCATGAAGCGGCGGCCGTCGCGATCGACGAGATATGCGCCGGCCCCGCGCACGGCTTCCGTGATCAGGCTCCGTGCGCCGCCGGCGATGTAGAGCACCGTCGGGTGGAACTGCATGAACTCCATGTCGCGGACCGCCGCCCCGGCCCGCCAGGCGAGCGCCATCCCGTCGCCGCTGGCCCCCTCGGGATTCGTCGACTCCCGATAGAGCTGCCCCGCGCCGCCCGTCGCGAGGATCGTGCGCCGCGCCCAGACGAGCGTCTTGCCGTGGGCCTTGTTCCAGACGAGCGCGCCGCGGCAGGCGCCGTCGAACGTGACCAGATCGATCGTGAAGGTGTCGGGCCAGACCTCGAGGTTTTCGAGGCCGCGGGCCCGCTCGATCACGGCCCGCATCACCTCGCGGCCGGTGGCGTCGCCGAGCGCGTGCACGATGCGGTGGTGGCTGTGGCCTCCTTCGCGGCCGAGTTCGAGCGCGCCATCGCGCTCGTCGAACCGCGTGCCCCAGGCGATCAATTCCGCGATCCGCCCCGGCGCCTCGCGGATGACCGCATCGACGACATCCTGATGGCAGAGCCCGCCGCCGGCAGTGAGCGTGTCGCAGACGTGGTTGTCGAAGCGGTCTTCGGGATCGACCACTCCGGCGATGCCCCCCTGCGCCCACTGGCTCGACGACCCCTGCAGGTCGTCCTTCGTGACGACGGTGACCGAGAGCCGCGGATCGACCGCGAGCGCGGCCCGCAATCCGGCAAGCCCGCCGCCGAGGATCAACACGTCGGTGAAACAGTGCGGCACCCGCTTGGGGCCGAATGCAGCCAGATACCTCGGCCCATCGAACATCTGGCTCATTCTCCGGCTGTGCCCTGCGTGTAGGCCTTGAATTGCTCGCGGTACTCGCTCGGCGGACGGCTGCGGCGGCCCTCGGCCTGCCCGCCGCGCACGTCGCTCGGCACGTCGCGGCTCGATCGCACACCGTCGGGCCTGAGGCCGAGGCTGCGGACGGCGCGTTCGAATTCGCCGCGTTGCACGGGATCGTCGCTTTCGGCCATCCGCCGCATCTTCTCCCAGCGGTCGAGGAAGGCCCGCGCCTGCTCGCGGGTCCAGCCGAGCCGGTCGAGCACGTCGCTCTTGCCCGACTCGACGGCATCGCGCAGGTGCTCGATCGCGAGGTCGGCGGCGTTCTTGGCGTTGCGAAGATCCTCTTCGCCCCATTCGGTCTGCTTCGACGGCGCGGGGCCGTCGGCCTGCGGCTTGCCGGGCTCGTGCGGACCTTCGCCACCGGCCCAGCCTCCGCTCCCAGACGCGCCGGAGCCGGAGCCCGGCTTGCCGGATTGAGCCGGCGCCGAAGACTCGCCTTCCTTCGATCCCTGCTGGCCTTCCTGCGCGGCCTTCTCCGAGCGGCCCGCGTTGCCGGCCTGACCTTCGCCAGCCTGCTGGCCGCCCGATTGTTTGCCGCCCGGCTGCGGATCGCCCGTCTGTTCATTGCCACCCGGCTGTTTTCCTGCGGCCTCGCCCCCCTTCGGGTCGCCTGCGTTCTGCTCACCGCTCTTTCCATCACCACGCTGTTCGCCGTTGCCCGGCTCCTTGCCAGCTGCCTGTTCACCGCCTGGCTGCTCACCCTGCTGCTTGCCTCCCTGCCTCTCACCGTCACCGCCGCCCTGCTGGCTTTGGCCCTCCTGCCCAGCGTTCTGCTTTTCGCCGGCGCCGTTCTTCTCTCCGGCCGCTTGCTGCTCACCTGAGCCCGGCTGACCTGCCCCCTGCTCGCCTTCACCCTGCTCGCCTTCACCCTGCTCGCCTTCACCCTGCTCGCCTTCACCCTGCTGGCCGGATGCCGGCTGCTTGCCCTCGCCTTGCTGGCCAGCGCCTTCTTGACCCTGACCTTGCTTCCCCGCGCCGGGCTTGCCGGCGCCATCACCTGGCTTGCCGCCACCGGAGCAGGTCGGGCAGTTTCCGTTTTCACACGGCTTGCCGTCGGCCTTGTTGCACGGGGGCGCATCGTCGCTCTTTTTGTCGCCTTGTTGTTGTGCAGCTTGCTTGTCGCCAACCGGCTTCTTGTCGCCGCCCTCTCGTCGGCGGTGATCGAGGATCCGCTCCATCGCTTCGCCGTCGTTCGTGCCGTCTGACGCCACTGACGACTTCGGCTTTGGCTTGCCACCGGCCTGCGTGCCCCCCTGCTCCTTCCCAGCACCTGATTTGCCAGCTTGTTCCTTGCCGCCTTGCTCCTTGCCAGCCTGTTCCTTGCCAGATTGCTGCTTACCGGCCTGCTCTTTCGATCCCTGCTCCCTACCGCCCTGCTGCTGGCCGCCCTGCTGCTCACCGCCGGCCTTCTTGTCGCCAGCGTTGTCGGCACCTCCATCCTGAGATTTCTGGCTTCCGGACTGCTGGCCGCCTTGGCGTTGCCCCTGCGCCCCCACGCCCTGCCCTTGGTCGGCGCCCTGCCCATGATTGCCCCCGGCGCCCTGCTTGTCGCCGCGTTGGCTCTGCCCAGGGGTTTCCTGCTTGCCGCCTTGCTGGCCACCTTCCGCAGCGCCGCTCCTGCCCCCCTGCTGCTGCTTCGATTGCTGGCCGTTTTGATTCTGCTGCTGCTGTGTTTGTTGTCGCTGCTCTTCTTGTTGCGGCGACTCCTGTCCTTGCTGGCCCTGCTCTTCTCCCTCGCTCTGGCTCTCGCCCTCGCTCTCGCCGGCATCAGCCGGATCAACGCCGCCATCGCCGGATCGCTCGCCCTGATCGCCGGCCGACCGTGGCGCCGGTTCCTCCGGCGGCCGCGGCGGCGCGGAGGCGTCGATCTCGAGCGACTGCCAGCCGGTGTACGAAATGTTTGGCGTCTGCGGCCGCGTGTCGACGGCCACGGCGCGGTATTCGATCACGCTCCCCGGCCCCGCCCCGAGCCGCTCGGGCACGATTCGCGCGCTTCCGTTGAAGATGCCCGCCTTCTCCTCGGCAAGCAGCGTGATGCCCGGCTGGATCGCTGCGCCGCGCAGGCGTGTCTCGATGCCGACCCGCGCGAGCCCGAAATCGGGATCGAGCGCCCGCACGCGAATCGCCACCGGTGCATCGGGCGGCACCCGCGCCGGCGACTCCCGCGGCTCCTCGATCGACACTTCCGGGGCGAGATCGGGAATCACCTCGATGCGATGCTCCATCGGCTCGATCACCTCGGGCTCCCGCGCCGCCCCGGAGGCGGCCCGCGGCCGAAAGACGAGCCGATAGAAGGCATGCGCCGGCCCGGAACGGTCGGCATTCATCTGCAGCGGAAACGATTTCGTCACCCGCGCCAGGTCGTTCGCCTTCTTGTTGAACGGCAGGTCGTGGTCGCCGTCGCATTCAAAATCGATCCACGCGGCATCGAGCGGCTGGTTGCATTCGGCGACGATCGTCACCTGCGTTCCCTCGACGGCCCTGATGTCGCCCTGCCATTCGACGGTCTCCGCCTGCCTGCGGGTGTAGAGCGGATAGTCGTATCGCAGTTCGCGGACGAGCAGCGAGGGCGAATCGACGACCGCGATTGTGATCGGTTCGCTGCGGGCATCCCCAGCCGAGATCGTGATTTCCACCGGCTCGTCGAGGCCGCGGGCACTATCGGGAAGCGCGACGGCGAATCGCTTGAGCCGCGACGACTCGGCGGGAGCCCGCAGCCCCGCCACCGCCTCGCCACGATCCATCTTCGCCTGCCATGTAGCCGAGCCGCGTTCGATCGCTCCGTTGTCCGCAAGCGGGGTGACCGTCACGATCGGCTCCTCGTCGCGCCGCAGGCCGCGGATGTCGGCCGCGACGACGAGCTGCCTGCCGCGCACGAGCGTGGCCGCCCCCGACTCGACGACGAGCCGGCGACGATCGAGGCCGTCGCCGTTTCGATCATCGCGGCCCGGCTGTTCGCCGGGCATCCGCCACGTGAGCTCGAGGGGCTGAATCGCCACCCGCGATGGCGCGGCCCAGCTCGCCCACGGCGCGAGCAGCCGCGCCGCACTCGCGACGAAGCTCTTCGGTGCGAACAGTTCATAAAGGCATGCCGTCCCGACGATGGCGGCGAGCGCAAAGGCGAGCCGCAGGGCCGGCGTGCGGTCGATGACACCCTCGGCCGGCATGTCGGACAGCCGCTTCGCGGTTCTCCGCTCGAGCGACCGCACGACGAGCGCCGGGCTTGCCTCGGGATGCGCCTTCACGAGCACCGTGTTGACGAGATCGTTGTGCAGTTCGGGATGTTCGCGCTCGATGGCCCGCGCCGCATAGACGAGATTGACGCGATACCGCATGAGCGGCACGACCCAGCGCATGATCGCAGCCGCCAGCGCCACGAGCCCCGTCACGAGCCACGCCCAGCGGACAGGCCGCGACAGGCCGCCCGACACGATCCAGTGCTCCACCAGGATGCCCGTCGCCAACCAGACGAGCACGGCGACAGCCGCGGCGAGGAGGAACGTCGTCAGGGCCACGCCCTTGTAGTCGGCCCCCGCGGCGGCGAGCCGCTTCGCCAGGTAGCGATCCGACTTCGAGTCTGAATCGTCGCCGCCCCGCCAGCCGCCCACGGCGAGCGGATCGGAGGCGAAGGATTGGCCGCTGCCGGCAGTGCCATTGGTGACTGTCGCCATCGCGGTGCTCCACATTCCCGGCAGCGGACGGCTCCGGGCCGTCGACCGCCATAAGTATATCGGCCTTCTGCGCCCGCCGCCTTGCCGCGAAGCGCGTCCGGCGAAGCAGGGTTTTTGCGTAGTCTGCTATCGTCTCGCTGCTTCGCCATCCGCCCCCTGACCCCACGTGAAGAAAGCCATGTCGCTGCTGCCCGACGCCGACTCTTTCAAGCGGTTGGTGGATGGCACGGCGCGGGGGCCGGTGGCCGCGGCGGCCCGCGCCGGACTCGCGGCGATCGCCGCGCCCTACTCGCTGGCCGTCGCGGCCCGCAATGCGGCCTACCACGCCGGCTGGCTGGCGGTGGAAGCCGCGCCGCTGCCCGTGATTTCCGTCGGCAACCTGACGCTCGGCGGCACCGGCAAGACGCCGCTCGTGGCCTGGGTGGCCCGACACCTTGCCGCGGCCGGAGCGCCGCCGGCGATCGTGAGCCGCGGCTACGGCGCCAAGCCGGGCGAGACGAGCGACGAGGCGGCCGAACTCGCCATCCTGCTGCCCAACGTGCCGCACATCGCCAACCGCCGCCGCGCGGCGGGCGCCCGCGCGGCCGCAGCGCATGGCGTCCGCGCGATCGTGCTCGACGACGGCTTCCAGCACCGGCGGCTCGCCCGCGATCTCGACATCGTCGCCATCGACGCCACCGATCCCTTCGGCTGCGGCCACCTCTTCCCGCGCGGCCTGCTCCGCGAGCCGCTCGCAGGCCTCGCCCGCGCGCAGGTGGCAGTGCTCACGCGAGCCGACTCGATCGACGCCTCCCGCCGCCAGGAGATTCGACATTCCTTCGCGCGCGCATGCCGTGGCCGTCTGCCGGCCACCTGGGTGGAGGCGGCGCATCGGCCGCTGCGATTGCGTTCGGCGACCGGCGCGACCGAGCCGCTGGAAACACTCCGCGGCGCGCGTGTCGCGGCCTTCGCGGGGATTGGCAACCCGGCCGCGTTTCGCGGCGCGATCGAGTCGCTCGGGGCGACGCTCGTCGGTTTCCGCGCCTTTCCCGACCACCACGCCTATGACGCTCCCGATCGCGAGTCGCTCGGCGCGTGGGCCCGCGATCTGGCCGCCGACCGTATCGTCACCACGCTCAAGGATCTCGTGAAGGTGCGGACCGACGCGCTCGGAGGCCTTCCGCTCGGCGCCATCGAGATCGCCATCACGATCCTCTCCGGCGAGGCGGAGCTCGAGGCCGCGGTCGCCCCGGTGATCGCCCGCGCGAGGAGCGACCGTTGATGCCCGACCTTTCGCTCATCGTCAACACGTTCCAGAAGCCGCGGCACCTCGCGCTCGTGCTCGAATCGATCGCGCTGCAGGAGGCGCTTCGCGCGGAACGCGTCGAGGTGATCGTGAGCGACGACGGCTCGACCGACGAAACGGCCGCGATCGTCGAGGCTTTCTCGGCACGAGCAGCCTTTCCCGTGCGGTTCGTCTCGCAGCCGCACGACGGCTTTCGCCTCGCGGCCGTCCGCAACCGTGGTGTCCGGGCTGCCACCGGCGACTACCTCCTGTTTCTCGACGGCGATTGCATCCTGCCGCGGGATCATCTCGCGGCCTATCTCGACCGAAGACGGCCCGGCGTGGCCCACCTCGGCTCGTGCGCGCGACTTCCGGAGCATGTGAGCGCGACGCTCGTGCCGGGCGGCCTCGCGGCTGCGAACCTCGGCGCGATCGTGCCTCGCGATGAGCGGCGTTTGCTCGTGCGGCGCCATCGGAAGGCCTGGTGGTACACGCTGCTTCGGCATCCCACGAAGCCGCGGCTGGCCGGCAACAACTTCGGCGTCTGGCGACGCGACTTTGAAACGGTCAACGGATTCGACGAGCGGTTCGTGGGCTGGGGGCAGGAAGACGACGACTTCGGCCTGCGGCTGCGGGCCGCTGGCGTGAAACTCGAGTCGATCGTCAATCGCACCTTCTCGATGCACGTCTGGCACCCCGTCGACGGCTCGGCCACGCCGCGCTGGCGCGATGGGGTGAACGTCGGCTATTTCCTGCGCCGCGGGCGGCTCACCGCCTGCCGCGACGGGCTTGCTCGTCGACCGGCGAGCGCGATCCGCTGGGGGCTGCCGGACGACCTCGCCGCAACGGCGCTCGGCCGTGCAATCGACGGCCTTCTCCAAGACGCGCCGCGGGCCGGGCCTGGAGAGGCCTGCGAGATCGATGTCGTCGTGCGGCCCGGGCGATCGCGGTTTTCACGGCCGGCGGAATGCCGGCTGCTCGTGGTCGAAGGATCGACAACGGCCGAGGCCGCCCTCCGCCGCAAAGCCGACCGCATCGAGACGTTTGCCGCGGGCGATACCGCCGGGGTCGCAGCGCTCCTCGACGCCATTGGGTAGAGGGGGGCGAGCCAAAGGCAGTCTGCCCCGGCCCTGTTTGCGGCCTCCTCTGTGGTCGATATGATTCCTTCGAGCAGGGAAATTTCCCCAGGGAGCGGCTCGGAGAATCCCATGTCCAGCGGCATTCAGCCCGATGCGGGCAAGAAGAAGGCGCCAACGGCCCCCGCGGCCAAGCCCGCCGCCGCGGCAAACCCCGTCAAGCCGCCCGCCGGCGCCAAGCCGGCTTCGGCGGCGCCCCCGAAGCAGCCGCCACCCAAGCCCGCCCCGGCGCCAGGGCCGGAAGACGACGCCGCTGACGACGATGGCCCGCGCCGTTCCGTCGGCTCGGCCATTCTCAAGACGGCCCCGGCCTGGGCCGTGAGCATGCTGCTCCACATCGTCGTCCTCCTCTCGATGGCGCTCATCGTGCAGGAGCCGCCAAAGGAGGAGAAGGCCCGCGTCATCACCTCCTCCGCGCCGGAAGTGGTCGAGGAGTTCGAAGAGTTCGAGGAGGAGATCCCGCTCGAGCAGCCCAACACGCCCGACCAGCAGGAGTTTACGGAAGCCGTCGTCACCGATGCCGCCGTCGTCGAAAACGTCGAGGTCGTGACCGATGCCAGCGAGGTCGATGCCGCATCCGTCGCCGTCGAGTTCACCGACTTCAGCACCGAAACGGCCGCCTCGCAGGACCTGCTCAGCAGCGTCGGCGCCGTCGGCGGAAAGGCCGGCGGCATCAGCGCCCGCACCGACCCCAACGCACGCAAAAAGCTCGTCCAGTCCGGAGGCGGCACCGCCGAAAGCGAGGCCGCCGTCGAGGCCGCGCTCAAGTGGTTCATCAACCACCAAATGCCGGACGGCAGCTGGAGTTTCGACATGGCGAAATCGCCGAGCTGCCAGGGACAGTGCACCCATGGCGGAAAAAACCCGAGTGTCGCCGGGGCGACGTCACTGGCGCTCCTGCCCTTCCTCGGCCGTGGCTACACGCACAAGGAAGGCCCCTACAAGAAGCAACTCGAGTTTGCCTTGAACGCGCTCGCCACGCAGGTGGTGAAGGGCAAGGGGAATGCGGGCGGAGGGAGTTACGTGCAGGGGCTTGCCGGCATCTGCCTTTCCGAGGCCTATGCGATGACCCAGGACCAGCGGCTGGCAATGCCCGCGCAGCTCGCGGTCAACTACATCATGGCCTCCCAGGATCCGGTCGGCGGCGGCTGGGGCTACGGCTTTCGTTCGCCGGGGGATACGTCGATCCTCGGCTGGAACCTCATGGGCCTCAAGAGCGGCCACATGGCCTTCCTCCAAGTCGACCCGATGAGCGTGAAGCGGGCAGTGGCGTTCCTCGATTCGGTGCAGACCGACGAGGGCTCGGGATACGGCTATCGAACCCCGGGCAGCTCACCCTCCCTCACGGCCGCCGGCCTGCTCTGCCGGATGTATCTCGGCTGGAAGAAGAACCATCCGGCGCTCAATCGCGGCCTCGACCGGCTGGCCAAGATGGGCCCCAACGACAATCTCTATTACGGCTACTACGGCACGCAGGTGATGCACCACGTGGAGGGCGAACGTTGGGTGGCCTGGAACGCCAAGATGCGAGACAAACTCGTGAAGGGGCAGTCAAAGCAAGGACACGAACAGGGCAGCTGGTATGAGCCGTTCGGGCATGCATCGCACGGCGAACAGGGCGGCCGCATCTACATCACGTCGCTGGCGACGATGATCCTCGAGGTCTACTACCGCCACCTCCCGATCTACAGCCAGCAGAGCGTGGACGAGGAGTTCAAGGAGTAGCAGGCTGCGTCGCGACAGGCTGAAGCCTGTCCGACCGGGGTTCAGTCCCCCGCCCCGCGCGGTCGATACCACCCATGGGCCTTCCAGTGGGATCGCGGTCTGCGCCGATGGGGCAGCCCGTCGCGAGGGTAGGATTCGCCCAATCGGAAAAGTCCGCCAGCCGGCGCCGCCATGCCGTTCCAACCAGCCGACAAGCCGTGGATCGAACGCGCGGTCGAAAGCCCGTCGCTGCGGTCGGGCTACATGAGCCTCGTCGCCCATGTGCTCGTGCTGATTCTCCTGGCCATCTTCGCGTCGGCGCCGGCGACGAAGAGCCGGCCGCGGCCGCTCGTGCTCGAGATCGCGGCGAGCGATGCCCCGGGCGCCGCCGAAAGCCCCGCGCCCCCTGTGGACATTGCGGCTTCTGACGAGGCCACGGACGCCGTCGAGCCTGAGGCCGATCCTCCCGCAGCGGCGGCGGATGAACCGCTCGTCGCAGTCGAGCTGCCCGTCGAAGCGTTTCCCGTGCCCGCCGCCGACGTCCGGCCGGCGCCCGTCGCCGAGGCAGCGTTGCCGACGCTACCTGCACTGCCCGCGCAGGCGGTGTCGGCGCGGGTGGCGAGGCCCCGCCGAGAGCCGGCGAATGCCATGGTCGTGCAGGGCGTGCCGTTCGCGGCGCGGCGCGGCGAAGCTCGCCGCGAGGCGGCCCGGGCCCGCGGCGGATCCACCGAGAGCGAGGCCGCCGTCGAGCGCGGGCTCGCCTGGCTCGCGCTACACCAGGCCATCGACGGCTCCTGGCAGTTCGACCTCTCCGGCTGCCGCTGCGACGGCGCCTGCCGCGATCCCGGCTCGCTCGAAAGCTCGACCGCGAGCACCGCGATCGCGCTACTGCCATTCCTCGGGGCCGGCAGCACCCACCTCGACGGCCGCTACCAGGAGACCGTCTCGCGCGGCATCTACTATCTCGTCAGCCGCATGCAGCCCACGCCGCGCGGCGGCGACTTCTGCGAGGGCACACTCTACGGCCACGGCGTGACGACGCTCGCGCTCGCCGAGGCGCTCGGCATGACGAAAGACGAGATGCTCGTGCCCTACGTGCGCGACGCCGTGCGTTTCATCGAGACCGCGCAGGATCTGCACAGCGGCGGCTGGCGCTACCTGCCGGGGCAGTCGGGCGACATCACCGTGACGGCCTGGCAGCTTGCAGCGCTCAAGAGCGCGTCGCTCGCCGGCATGGAAACACCCTCGCCCGCGATCGACGGCGTCCGCCGGTTTCTTGACCGCGTGCAGACGCAGAAGGGGGCTGCTTACGGCTACCGCACCCCGGCGGCCAAGCCCTGCACGTCGGCGATCGGGCTGCTCTGCCGAATGTACACCGGCTGGGGCACGTCGCAGGAGCCGCTTCTCCGCGGCATCACGAATCTCGCCAAGCCCGGCCCCGCGCCGCAGGCCATCTATCATAACTTCTATCTCTCGCAGGCCCTCCTGCAGCTCGATCATCCCGTCTGGCCGCGTTGGAACGCGAAGAACCGCGACCAGATCGTCGCCCAGCAGGCCCGCTTCGGCCACGAGACAGGCAGCTGGTTTTTCGCCGATCCCGACACCGCACCGGGAGGCCGGCTCGCCCACACGGCGCTGGCCGTCCTCACGCTCGAGGTCTACTACCGGCTCCTCCCCATCTACGGAGAAGAGGCCGTAGAACGGGAGTTTTGAGACCGGCAGGCTGAAGGCTGCACGACTTTGACAGGCTGAGACAGGCTGAAGCCTGGCCTACTTTTTCTTTTCGTTGTGGAGCGTGTGCTTGCGGAGCCGCGGCGAATACTTCTTCACCTTCAGCTTTTCGCCGCCGCTCTTGCGACGCAGCGTGTAATTCTGATCGCCCGTCTCCTCGCAGACGAGGTGGATCACTTCGAGCTTTTTCTTGCCTTTGGCCATAATCTGGTTATCTCCGAAAGAGCCGGATCGTACCCATCGGCCGCGGCCATCGCCAGCGCCCCCCTTCTCTGCGGGCAAAAATGGCTTCTTGGCATTCCCGGCCCCGTTTGCGACCCTTGGCCTGTTCGATATGATTCCTTCGAGCAGGGAAATTTCCCCAGGGAGCGGCTCGGAGAATCCCATGTCCAGCGGCATTCAGCCCGATGCGGGCAAGAAGAAGGCGCCAACGGCCCCCGCGGCCAAGCCCGCCGCCGCGGCAAACCCCGTCAAGCCGCCCGCCGGCGCCAAGCCGGCTTCGGCGGCGCCCCCGAAGCAGCCGCCACCCAAGCCCGCCCCGGCGCCAGGGCCGGAAGACGACGCCGCTGACGACGATGGCCCGCGCCGTTCCGTCGGCTCGGCCATTCTCAAGACGGCCCCGGCCTGGGCCGTGAGCATGCTGCTCCACATCGTCGTCCTCCTCTCGATGGCGCTCATCGTGCAGGAGCCGCCAAAGGAGGAGAAGGCCCGCGTCATCACCTCCTCCGCGCCGGAAGTGGTCGAGGAGTTCGAAGAGTTCGAGGAGGAGATCCCGCTCGAGCAGCCCAACACGCCCGACCAGCAGGAGTTTACGGAAGCCGTCGTCACCGATGCCGCCGTCGTCGAAAACGTCGAGGTCGTGACCGATGCCAGCGAGGTCGATGCCGCATCCGTCGCCGTCGAGTTCACCGACTTCAGCACCGAAACGGCCGCCTCGCAGGACCTGCTCAGCAGCGTCGGCGCCGTCGGCGGAAAGGCCGGCGGCATCAGCGCCCGCACCGACCCCAACGCACGCAAAAAGCTCGTCCAGTCCGGAGGCGGCACCGCCGAAAGCGAGGCCGCCGTCGAGGCCGCGCTCAAGTGGTTCATCAACCACCAAATGCCGGACGGCAGCTGGAGTTTCGACATGGCGAAATCGCCGAGCTGCCAGGGACAGTGCACCCATGGCGGAAAAAACCCGAGTGTCGCCGGGGCGACGTCACTGGCGCTCCTGCCCTTCCTCGGCCGTGGCTACACGCACAAGGAAGGCCCCTACAAGAAGCAACTCGAGTTTGCCTTGAACGCGCTCGCCACGCAGGTGGTGAAGGGCAAGGGGAATGCGGGCGGAGGGAGTTACGTGCAGGGGCTTGCCGGCATCTGCCTTTCCGAGGCCTATGCGATGACCCAGGACCAGCGGCTGGCAATGCCCGCGCAGCTCGCGGTCAACTACATCATGGCCTCCCAGGATCCGGTCGGCGGCGGCTGGGGCTACGGCTTTCGTTCGCCGGGGGATACGTCGATCCTCGGCTGGAACCTCATGGGCCTCAAGAGCGGCCACATGGCCTTCCTCCAAGTCGACCCGATGAGCGTGAAGCGGGCAGTGGCGTTCCTCGATTCGGTGCAGACCGACGAGGGCTCGGGATACGGCTATCGAACCCCGGGCAGCTCACCCTCCCTCACGGCCGCCGGCCTGCTCTGCCGGATGTATCTCGGCTGGAAGAAGAACCATCCGGCGCTCAATCGCGGCCTCGACCGGCTGGCCAAGATGGGCCCCAACGACAATCTCTATTACGGCTACTACGGCACGCAGGTGATGCACCACGTGGAGGGCGAACGTTGGGTGGCCTGGAACGCCAAGATGCGAGACAAACTCGTGAAGGGGCAGTCAAAGCAAGGACACGAACAGGGCAGCTGGTATGAGCCGTTCGGGCATGCATCGCACGGCGAACAGGGCGGCCGCATCTACATCACGTCGCTGGCGACGATGATCCTCGAGGTCTACTACCGCCACCTCCCGATCTACAGCCAGCAGAGCGTGGACGAGGAGTTCAAGGAGTAGCAGGCTGCGTCGCGACAGGCTGAAGCCTGTCCGACCGGGGTTCAGTCCCCCGCCCCGCGCGGTCGATACTCGGAGTTCAGCTGCGGACTAGAATGACTGCATCGGAGGCTTCTCCATGCGGCTCGAGACCTATTCCTGGCTGGCGGTCATCCTGGGGATCGCCTGCGCGGCGATCAACTGGCTTGGCCTCGCCGGCTGGATGGCGGCGCTTGTGATCCTCGTGAGCATCGGCGCGCATGTGGCGGGCAACGCGCTCGGCACGCGGCTTCGGGAGACGACCGATCGCGATCTCGCCGCCCGCCGCCGCCTCCCGCGGCCGATCGCCGCGGTGCCCGCGGCGGCGCCCACCCATCTCGAACAGCGTTCCTCCCTCGGCAGGCTGGTGCCCGTGTCGGCGGGGATCGGCGCGGTCTGCGGGGGCACGGCGGGCACCGCGTCGCTCGTCGCCTTCACGGCTAGTTCGATCCCCGGCGCGGTGCTCGGCGGACTTTCGTCGGCCGTCATCGGGGCGCTGATCGGATTCCTCGGGGCGAGCTTCGTGGACATCCTGCGCACGAGCCTGCGCGAGGCGATCGCCGCCGAGCAGGCGGCCGCCTCGGCCGACCGGCGGCCCTGATGGCCCGGATGGCACCGCGAGCGAGGGCGTGGTACAACGTCGCCGTTCGGCCACGAGGCCGCCCATACCGCATCGGAGAGGATTTCATGGCAAAACCCCATCGCGGCCTGAAGAAGGCCAACCACGGCGCCCGGCCCGCCAACAGCAAGGCCCGCAAGGCCAAGCGGAAGCACATCCGCACCTGATCATTGCCCGAGGGAACGACGCCGTGGCCCCGCGCGACTTCATCATCCATCCGAGCGAATACGACCTCAACCGCGTCATCGCAGACATCCACGAGATCCGCCGCTGGAACAAGCAGCGGTTCGAGATGGAGCAACTGACGGCGATCGTCCACGAGGACCAGAGCCGCGGCCTGTGCGTCGGCTACAAGGACGTCACCCGGGACGAATTCTGGGTGCGGGGCCATTTCCCCGTGATGCCGCTCATGCCGGGCGTGCTGATGTGCGAAGCGGCGGCCCAACTTTCGAGCTACTACACGCAGAAGCACAACCTGCTCGACGCCAAGGTGATCGGCTTCGGCGGCATGGAGGACGTGCGGTTCCGGGAGCCGGTGGTGCCGGGCGACCGGCTCGTCATCGCCGTGGAGCGGGTCCGCGTGCGGCCCAAGGCGATGATCGTCTGCCGGTTCCAGGGGATCGTCCGCGACAGCATCGTCGTCGATGGCACGATCAAGGGCGTGCCGCTCCCGGTAGACTATCTCCTCGAGGCGGCTGCGGAATCGGCTGGGGGCACGACCGGCTCCTGATCCCCATGCCACGCCGCCCCCCGAAGAAGCCGGATCCGGCGCTCGATCTCTCCGCCCACCTGCTCGCGCTCGCCGACCTGCCCACGCCCCTCGATCCCGCCACGCTCTTCCCGCGGGCCGCCCCGGTGGAGCTCGAGGTGGGCAGTGGCAAGGGCCTCTTCCTTTCGAGCGTGTCGGCCGCGCGGCCGGAGCGAAATTTCCTGGGCGCCGAAATCGCCGGCGGCTATGCCCGCCTCTGCGCCGGCAAGCTCGCGCGGCAACAAGCGGCCAATGCCCGAATCATCCACGGCGATGCGACCCATCTCGTCCGCGCCATGCTGCCCGACGCCTGCCTCGCCGGCATCCACGTCTACTTCCCCGACCCCTGGTGGAAGGCCCGCCACCGCAAGCGCCGCGTGCTCTCGGAGACGTTCCTGCAGCACGCCGGCCGCGTCTTGCCCGCGGGCGGCGAACTGCATGTCTGGACCGACGTCGAGGAATACTTCAACGAGTCGATGGATCTGGCGCGGGTCACCGGCCTCTTCGGCCCTCCCGTCGAAGAACAGCCAAGTGCCGCGGAGCACGACCTCGACTACCGCACCCACTTCGAGCGCCGCACCCGCCTCGCCGGCGAACCAGTCTGGCGGGCCGTGCTCGTGCGCAACGACCGCCCCGCAACCTGCCTGGTGGGATAGGCTTCAGCCTGTCGAAAGGAGACCGCTTGCTCCGCAAGCGGATCCCCAACAACATCTCCTGGGTGTAGCACCGGCTCGCGGGCGGCAGAAGTCGCGTCGCGGTGGCCCTCGCGGACTCGGTCCAAATGCTCCGCGAGCTTCCGCCGACCCGCTCACCTGATCCAACAATAGCCCGGGCCGGTTGCCTTGGATCTCCGTGGCAACACCCGGCTATTTGCCGGCGGCTTCGTAGGTGCGGCCCGCCTGGCCACGGGCCACCTGGCCGAGGGCGACCTGGTAGAGCCGCTCGCCGGCGGGCGTCGGATACTCGCCGGTGATGCAGGCCTGGCAGAGCTCGGTGGTGTCGAAGCCGATCGAGCGGGCGACCGATTCCACCGGCAGGTAGCGGAGCGAGTCGGCGCCGAGCTTCGCCGCCATCGCGGCCTGCGCCTCTTCCGTCAGCGGGCCGCCCCGCAGGAAGGCCGGGGCGAAGAGCTCGTCGATCGTCGACATGTCGATGCCGTAGAAGCAGGGGGCGACGATCGGCGGGCAGGCGATCCGCACGTGGATCTCGCGGGCGAGGCCCAGCGAACGCATGCGGCCGAGGAGCACCTTCATCGTGGTGCTGCGGACGATCGAATCCTCGACGAGGATCACACGCTTCCCCTCGAGCACTTCGCGAAGCGGCGTATATTTCGACTCGGCCTTCTGGCGACGGCTCGAGGCGCCGTCGATGAACGTCCGCCCGGTGTAGCGGTTGCGGATCAGGCCCTCGACCGACGGGATCGAGAGCCGGTAGGCCATGGCGTCGGCCGCTGCCTTGCTCGTGTCGGGAACGGGCACGACCACGGTGTCGGCGTCGATCGAAATCGTCTCGAGCCGGGCGAGCTCCTCGCCCAGCCGCTTCCGCGTCAGGTAGACGCTGCGATCGTCCATCGTGCTGGCCACGTTGGCGAAGTAGATCCACTCGAAGAAGCAGTGGGCCCGCTTCGGGCTCTCCGCGAACCGCTCGATACGGACCTGCTCGCCGTCGATGATCAAGGCCGTGCCGGGCTCGAGCGAGCGGATCGATTCGGCGGGGAAGCCGAGGTTGAGCAGTGCCACGCTCTCGCTGGCCGCCGCGACGAGCGGGCCGAGCCGGGCATATTCCATCGGCCGGATGCCGAGCGGGTCGCGGGCCACGATCATGCGGCCGCAGGCGTCGAGCATCGCGAGATTCCAGGCCCCGTCAAACCGCTTCGAAATCGCGGTGAGCAGTTCCACCGGGTCCATCTCGGCATTCCGCGACAGCTCGTTGCCGATCGCGTGCATGATCACTTCGGTATCGTTGTCGCGGGCGAGGTGGTTGTCGTCACCGGCGAGGATCTCGGCCCGGAGCTCGGGATAATTCGCGAGCTGGCCATTGAAGCCGAAGGCGAACCACTTCCGCTTTTGAATATGCGGCCGCTCGAGCGGCTGAGCGTAGCCGCGGTCCTCAGCGCCGCAGGTGGCGTAGCGCACGTGCCCGATCGCAGCCCGGCCGAGGTGCTGCTCCATCAGGCTCTCGTACTTGCCGCGGTGGCTGAGGCGGAAGACCTCGCTCACGCTCCCAACGTCTTTCAGCGTGGCGAGCAGCTGGCTACGGCCCGGGCTCCAGGCCGTCATGCCAGCAGAGAGCTGGCCACGGTTTTGGATGTCGAGGAGCATCCTCGGCACGAGCCGCGACACCTCCTCCGGCCCTTGGTGTGGGCAGAGGGGGCTCGGCTCCGAGCCGGGCAGATGGTAGATCGCCGCCAGGCCACATTCGTGATGGAGTTCGCTCACCGCAGGCGCCCGCAGGGAAGGACGGACAGGAAGGCGACGACCGGACTATACGGGTTCCCTCCAAACGCCTCAACGGGCGCGTGCCGCGCGGCGGGAATTGAAGCCCGCCCCGAGTCGGGCCGCGCCCGGCGGGCCGCGGTGGCCGGCTCCCCCGCCGTGAGAGTAGGATGCTGGACCTGTCGCGTTCCGCATCCGCCGTCCGCTTGCCATGCCCGATCCGCTTCGACAAGACATCGCCGCATCCGCCCGGCTGATCGTCGTCAAGGTCGGAACCCGGGTGCTCACCGGGCCGGACGGTCTTCTCGACGCCGCCCGCATCGAGTCGCTCGGCCGCCAGTTCGACGCCCTGCTCGCCACGGGCCGCCGCGTGGTGCTCGTGAGTTCGGGCGCCGTCGGCGCCGGGATGGGGCGGATGGGGCTCTCCACGCGTCCCCAGGAGCTCGCCCACCTGCAGGCCGTCGCGGCGATCGGCCAGAGCTGTCTGATCGAGGCCTACGAGCGGTCGCTGCGGTCGAAAAACCGCCATGCGGCCCAGGTGCTGCTCGTGGCCGATGATCTCCAGGACCGCACCCGCTATCTCAACATCCGCAACACGCTGCGGGCGCTGCTCGACTACGGGGCGATCCCGATCATCAACGAAAACGACACCGTCAGCGTCGAGGAACTGCGGACGAGTTTTGGCGACAACGACCGACTGGCGGCGCTCGTCACGACGCTCCTCGGGGCCGACCTGCTCGTGCTGCTCTCCGACGTCGACGGCGTGTTCGACCGCCACCCTTCGGAGCCGGGCGCCGCGCGGCTCGACCGCGTGGAGACGATCAACGCGGGGGTCGAGTCGCTCGCCCGCGACCGGCTTGGCGGGCTTTCCAAAGGGGGCATGGCGAGCAAGATCGCGGCCGCCAGGATCGCGACGGAAGCGGGGAGCCACTGCATCATCGCGTCGGGCCGCGACGACCGCGTGCTCGAATCGATCGTCGAGGGCCAGCCGATCGGCACGCTCTTCGTCGGCCGTGGCGTGACGATGCCCGCCTGGAAGCGGTGGCTGGGCTGGTCGGCCGACTCGCGCGGCAAGATCGTCGTCGATCCGGGCGCCCAGCAGGCCGTGGTCGCGCAGGGCCGCAGCCTGCTCGCGGCCGGCATCCGCCGGCTCGAGGGCTCGTTTGCCACCGGCGACGTCGTCTCGCTCGCCGGCGAGGATGGCCGCGAATTCGCCCGCGGACTCGTCAACTATCCCGAAGCCGACCTGCGCCGCATCGCCGGCCTGAAGACCGAAGAGATAGCCCGGGAACTTGGCTACTGCCCTTACGACGAGGTCGTCCACCGCGACAACCTTGCCGTGATCCGCCGCGACCAAGCCCCCAACTGAACGGCATTCCGACCGCTTCCGCCATGCTGCAGGAATTTCTCATCGTCCTCGCGCTGATCCTCGCCAACGGATTTTTTTCCGGGGCGGAGATGGCGATCGTCGCCAGCCGCCGCGGCCGGCTGCGGCAGATGGCCGAGGCCGGCGACGAGGCGGCTCGCAAGGCGCTCGAACTCGCGTCGAGCCCCGACAAGTTTCTGCCCACGGTGCAGGTGGGGATCACGCTCGTCGGCACGCTGGCGGCGGCCTACGGCGGCGACCGCCTCGTGAGCGACATCGCCGCCTGGATCGCCGCGCACGCCCCGCCGGCGATCGCCGGGGCCGCGCAGCCGATCGCGCTGACGATCTTCGTGGCCGTGCTCTCCTTCCTCACGCTCCTGCTCGGCGAACTCGTGCCCAAGCGGCTGGCGCTGCGCCGCGCCGAATCGATCGCCCGGCTCGTCGCCCCCGCGATGCAATTTTTCGCGCAGGTCGCGAAGCCGCTCGTCTGGGGCATGAGCACGGCCACCTCGGCGGTGCTCTTCCTGCTCGGCGCCCACAAGACCGACGAGCCGAGCGTTTCCGTCGATGACATCGAGCACCTGCTGGAGGCCGGCCGGGCCGAGGGGGTGCTCGAGGCCGTGGAGCAGGCCGTGGCGGTGGAGGCCCTGCGGCTCGGCGAGCGGACGGTGCGCGACATCATGCGGCCGCGGATCGACCTCGACGCCCTCGACATCGACACGCCTTCGGCCGAGGTGCTCGGTGCGATCGCCATGGCCGGCTACTCGCGGCTGCCGGTCTACGAGGGTTCGCTCGACCACATCCTTGGCTATGTCTCGCTCAAGGATGTCTTGCGGCACAACTGGATGGGTTGGCCGATCGAGCTGCGCAAGATCATGCATCGGGCGCTCTTCGTGCCCGAGACGATGCCGCTTGACCGGTTGCTGGAGCTCTTCCAGAAGGAGAAAAACCAGCTCGCCATCGTGCTCGACGAATATGGCGGCACCGAGGGTCTCGTGACGCTCGAGGACGTGCTCGAGGAGCTGGTCGGCGAGATCCACGACGAGCATCGCCGCGAGCGGGCGACAGCCTTTACGCGGCGCGACGACGGCTCGTGGCTCGTCGATGGCGGCGCCACGGTGGAGCAGCTCGTCGAGACGTTCGAATTGAAGCTCGACGCCCTGCCCCGCGATTATTCGACCGTGTCGGGCCTCGTGCTCGCCCAGCTGGAGCGAATCCCCACCGTGGGCGACAAGGCGCAATGGCAGGGGCTCACGATCGAGGTCGTCGACATGGACGGCCGCCGCATCGACAAGCTCCTCGTCCGCAAGTAGAGCGAAAAAGGTGTCAGGACTCTTTTCCTGCCCACAAGCAGCCGCCCGAGAAAAAGATGTTTCGGAAAAGAGTCCTGACACCTTTTTGAGGCCCTACTCCTCGAGCGGGCCGGCGCGGTCGAGCACATCCTGCAGCACGAAGGGCTTTGGGAACTTCTCATCGAGTTGGTCGAGCACCTTGCGGTAGCGGCCGACCAGTTCGGCGAGGTCTTCGGCGGTGAGATGGTCTTCCCGCAGCACGGGCGACGCATCGAGCACCTCGCGCCACGCCGCAAATGCCTCCTCGTAGGCCTTCTTCGCCGGCTGCAGCCGGGCGTTTTCAAACTCCCGCTCCGCCCGCCAGGCGGCCTCGCGGGCCCGGAGCGCGGGCTCCGTCACCTCCATCTCGCATGTGGCCCGCCAGAAGTCGAAGTTCACGATGTCCCGGTAGCGGTCGATGATGTCGGCGGTCTCCCGCGCCTCGACATACTGCCGCGCGAGCTCCTTGGCCTTGTCGCGGACGTCGGCGGCCGCGTCGCGGGCCACCATCGGCCAGGTCACCTGCAGCGCCGCCTCGGCCTCGGCCGCCAGTTTTTGCTGCGTTTCGCTGCGGTCGATCGGCGGCGTGTCGAGGGCCTGCTTCTGCTCCGAGGTGAGCGCCGCCCGCTTCGCCTCTTGGGCGGCCTTGAATTGCCCCGGGAGGAGCGTCTCGAGTTCACCGGCCACCCGATCGGCGCGGGCCAGCTCGGCCTCCCTCAGGCCGAGCCGGATCGGCACGTCCCAACTCGTCGGGATTTCGCGGATGGAAAACCGCCGCATCTCGTCGCCGGCGAGCTTCCAGGCGTCGCGGGCGGCGTCGCCAAACACGCCGTCCTCCTCGAGGGCCCGCGCATAGTTGATCGCCGTCATCATCGGCTCACTGTGGAAGATGAGCGCGGTTGTCTTGAGCGGTGCGCCGGAATCGGCGAGTTGCTGCGCGGCAAGATACTTCTCGCGGGCCACGAGCCAGTTGTCGCGCTCCGGCAGCGTGCGGCCGGGCCGGTCGCGCTCGTGAAAGTCGTCGTCGGCCTTGAACAGCCGGCGATATTGCTTCTTCTCGTCGGCGCGGCCGATCTTCTGCCCGATGAACCAGCCCATCCGGCCGAGTAGTCGCGGCTCCCGCTGGTTGAGCATGATCCCCTGCCGCAGGAACTCGATGCCCTTCATCACCCAGGCATAGCGATCGTGGTAGTCGTCGAACTCCACAGAGATGTTGTAGGAGAGATTGTGGGCCTGGAAGTCCCAGATCGAATAGAAGTTTGGCTGCAGCTTCGTCATCTGCTCGAGCGCGGCCGAGAGGTTCGTCCAATCTTCCACCTTCTTGTAATGATTCGCCCGGTCCCAGAGCAGCGTGACGGCGATGTTCTTGAGGCCGAGCGTGGCCAGCCGCATCGTCTCGCTCGTGGGATCGACCTCGCCGAGATTCGCCTGCGACAGGCCGAACTGGCTCCGCAGCCGGGCGAGCGTGCCGCCGGGGCTCGCGGAGTCGGCCGGCTGGCTCAGCGCGGAGAGCGGCACGAGTAGGACGGCAATCGCCACGAGCGCCAGGAGCGTCTCGCGGCGCAGGCCGAGCCAGGCTTTCTGGGGATCGGAGCCGGTCTTGCCACTCTTGTATGTCATGCCGCCACCTCCCGTGCCCGCAGGCACAACGCGCCGATGATGAAGAATGCGACGAGGTAGCCGAGTGTCTCCAGGCCGTGCTCCGCGAGCAGGTCGAAGGGGATGTCGAAGCCGCCGGCCAGGAAGTCGCCCGTGCCGAGCGATGAGAGCGACGGGAAGAGGGATGCCCCGAGCCGCATCGGCGCCAGGAGGAACGTGTCGAGCGTCTTCATGGCCGTCACCGCCGGAGAAGAATCGAGTTCGAGCGTGATGCTCGTCTGGGTCACGATCCGATAGAGCGACTCGATCGGCCCGCCGCCCGGCACGATCGAGGCATCGCCGGTGACCTGGCTCTCGAAGAGTCGCGTGATGAACTCGCGAAACTGCCCCACGAGCACGACAGACAGCGTGGCCAGGAGCGCAACCGGTCCGGCGAGGAAGGTGCTGAACATCACGCCGAGCGCCGTCGTAAGCAGCATCGAGAACCAGATCCCGAGGCAGCTCTTGAGGTAGTTGAAGGCGAACGAGCCGTCGCCGGCCCGCAGGAAGAAGTCGGCCTGTGCGACGCCGTAATACTGCGCCGGCTCCAGACACTGCAGCACCACCTCCACCCGGCCGTTGGAGACGATGTCGGCGAAGAGATCCACCTGCCGCGTGCCGCCGTCGGCCGTGGTGGCGGGCAGCTGCCGCGGGATGAGCAGCGAATCGATCGTGAATTCCTTCGCCGTGAAGTAGATCGGGTCGCCCTGCAGGCCGGTCGAGGGGTTCCTCACCCGCGCGCTTCCGGCGATCCCCTTCTCGATGTCGCCCTTGTAGGTGCGAAAGACCCGCACGATCATCTCGAGCGGCAGGCCCTCGGGAAATTCGGCCGCCGTCACGCCGTCGAACGTCCAGATCGCGGCCGCCAGCGATCCGCCCTCGATGTATTGGCGATACGACCATTCCGCGCCGACGCTGATCCCCTTCGTGCTCGGGCGGCCCTCGCGGTCGAGAAACCGCAGCGTGCCGCGGAGCGGCCTGCGGGCCTCGAGCAGCCCTTCGGGCGGGCCAATGTCGTAGGTCGTCTTTCCACCGGCCGTCACAGCGCGAACCGCATGCCGATGCCCCTGCACCGTATCGGTGCGGCCGGTGCCGTCGGCGGCGAGCTCTATTCTGTGGCGGTGGCCGCGGTCGAGGCTCGTCCGCCCCTCCCAGCCGGTCGTCGTACCGTCCTCGGCCTTGATCTCGACGACGTCGTCCGCGACGGCGTCGTGGCCGTGCCGCACGCTGCGGACGACGAACGCCCAGCCGGCCGCGCCCATGATCGCGAGCAAAACAGTGCCGACGGCGGCGAAGCCAAGCATGCGGCCGAGGACGATCTCGCCCGTCCGCACGGGCTTCGTGGTGACCGTCTGGATCGCCTTCGTCTTGATATCGGCCGGGAGACTGAAGACCGAGAGCACGAGCACGACCAGGCAAACGAGCAGGTTGGTCGCCGACTGGATGAAGCCGAGATAGAGCTTGCCGGGGTTCACGCTCGTGGGATCGAGAAACCATCCGGCGAAGAGGATGATCAGGGCGAAGAGCCCGAGCACCACGAGCACGTTGCGCCGCAGCGATTCCTGGATCGCCAGACGAGCCAGGGCCCAGATTCGCCGCGGCGACATGCCGGCCAAGTCACCCAGGCCGGTGAGCACGCCGCGATAGACGCGATCGCCGGCGACGAGCGGGCCGTAGAGCACCGCCTGCACGAGCCAGGCGATCGCCGCCGCGAAGACGGCCACCAGGGCGGCGGCGAACAGGTATGACACCAGCGCCGGCCCGATCCAGGCCGAGAACTTCGGGATTTCTTCTTCGAGCACCATCCGGCTGCCACCCTGTCTTCCGCGCGTTTCCTGCAATCATTCTTCCGCCAGCAACACGGTCAGCCGCGGTGCGGATCGCCCGACGTCCGCGCCCGCCGGCCCGGCCGGGCCTCGGTGTCGCGCACCACCTCGAGAAACAGGTCCTCGAGCGTCGTTGTCGGGTTGCCGATCTCGATCTCCTCGCCGCCATGCCGCTTGAGGACAGCCCGGATCTCGTCATACGCCGCCGGCGCGAGCCCCTTTGTACGGATCTGCGTCACGTCGGTCACGCGGAGCAGATCTTCGACGCGGCCGAGCTCCTTGAGTTCTCCTTGATGCAGCACGGCGATCCGGTCGCAGACGTCCTCCACATCGGCCAGCAGGTGCGACGACATGATCACCGTCTTGCCGCGCTTCTTGAGATCGATGATCAGGTCCTTCATTTCGCGGGTGCCGATCGGATCGAGGCCGCTCGTGGGCTCGTCGAGGAGCACGAGCTCTGGATCGTTGATGAGCGCCTGCGCGATGCCGATGCGGCGGGTCATGCCCTTGGAATACTCCTTGAGCTGACGCTTCTTGTCGCGGCCGAGCCCCACCATGGCGATGAGCGCGTCGGCGCGGCGCTTCCGCTCCTCAGGCGGCATGTCGAAGAGCCGGCCGTAGAAGTCGAGCGTTTCCTCGGCGTCGAGAAACTTGTAGAGATAGGTCTCCTCGGGTAGGTAGCCCACCCGTTCATTCTTCGAGACGTCTGTCGCATCGCGGCCAAACACGAGCGCTTCGCCCGAGGTCGGGAAGATGAGCCCGAGCAGGAGTTTCATCGTGGTGGTCTTGCCGGAGCCGTTGGGCCCGAGCAGCCCGAAGATCTCGCCGCGGCGGACCTCCAGATCGAGGGGCTTGAGGGCGACTTTCTTGCTGCGGCCCCAGAAGTCGCGATAGATCTTGGAGAGATTGCGGGCCTCGACGATCACGTCGTCGTCGTGGCGACCGGCGTCGGGGGAGCGGGATGCATGCATGGGTGGATGCCCGTTGAGTGTGGCCGTAACTCCTTTGGTTGTACTGCCAAAGCCTCCCGTGTGTAGTGCCCGCGAAACCTCGCACTTGACGGCTCGAATGGAATGCATACAATCCGCGATGAGAATGATTCTCATTTTCTAAAAGCAGGCCAAATTACCGCCATCGAGGTTGCGAAAAATGGCTTCCCACGGCATCGACGACTTGATTGCAGATGACATCTGGGATTTTGCTCCGGTTGCGATCAATCACGAGCTGGTCGACGACACCCTGATCGAAGGGGATCAGCCTGACTCGACCGCCGAAACGATTCCAAACCGCAGCGGCTTCACGCTCGTCGAACTCCTGGTCGTGATCGCGATCATCGGCACGCTCATCGGCATGCTGCTGCCCGCCGTGCAGGGAGCCCGCGAGGCGGCCCGCCGCACGCAGAGCCTGAGCAATCTCAAGCAGATGGGCGTGGCCCTTCACAACTACCACGACGCCAACCGCACGCTCCCCCCGGGCTTCCGGTCGACGACGACCGGCACATGGTCTGGGGCATCGAACGATGCCATTCCGGAATCCGGTCCTGGCTGGAGTTTTTTCTCACTGATCCTGCCGTATGTCGAGGAAACTGCCCTCCACAGCACGATTCGGTTCGATCTGCCGATCACTGACGCGCTCAATAAGGCGGCGCGGGAAACAAACGTGGCCCTGTTCATCGATCCGGGCGACACCGCTCCACGGCTTGTCGATGTGACCGATTCAGGATCACCACCCGCCACGACCAACGCACCGACCGTGCTCACGCAGGCCGCGGTCTGCAGCTACGTTGGATCATTGGGAACGCTGGCGTACGAACAGCAGCCGTTCAACGGCGTTTTCCACCGCAACAGCAAGATTCGCTTTTCAAACATCTCCGACGGCCTGAGCAAGACAATCGGCATCGGCGAGCGGATGAGCCGGCACACTCGCAGCAGTTGGGTGGGTGTCGTCCCGGGGCAGGAACTGGTCTTCGCCCCGGAATCCATTCGATACCGGCCGGCCGAGCTGAGCTTCAGCTGGCGGCCGGCGATCACGGCAACCCTCGTGCACGTGCGGACCAGTCCACCAAGCCCGCAGGCAAGCAGCCCGGGCGGATTCGTCGGCCCCTACTCGGCCGGCACCAACTTCCTCAACATGGACGGATCGTGCCGTCTCATCGCGGCCGAGACTGCCCCGTCGATTTTCCAAGCCCTGTGCACGCGGGCCGGCGGCGAAAGCATCCCTAGCGATTACTGATCCCCGCCGACGAATCCTCGAAGGCGGGCTGGCCAGCCTGCTGCGTCGCAATATCGACGACCCGCTGGGCGGCCATCAACTCGGCCTGTGAGAAATAAGTCTCGTCCGGCACTCCGCCGGCGTGGTCGATCTTTTCGGCAGCCAGCTGCTCCCATGACAGGCCGTTGGAGAGATGCCAGGCGGCAGCCTGTGCGACCTTCTGCGACAGTTCACCACGGCCGAGGCTCGCGAGCACGAGCGCAAGTTTCGGATCGTTCGAGAAAGACTCGACGGGCTCGAACTTGTAGGTATGGCGGCTCGAGGGCTCGGGCTTGCCGTGTTCGAGGCAGACGGTCGTGACGCGGATCACACGGGTCTTCTGCGGCGGAATCGAAAACGCACCGCCGCCAGCTCCGCCCATTCCGCCGCCCCCCATGCCGTTCATGCCCTGCCCGCCGAGCCCGCCGCCAGTGGCCTGCGGACCGCCGCCAATGCCGCCGGCACCAAAGCCGGCGGCGGCACCGCCGCCCATGCCCATCTGGGCGAGCACCGGCACTCCGGCGAAGGCCGCAGGCAGCCGCAGCGACAGCGGCTTCGAGGTCTTGTTGGTGATGATGACCTGCGCCGAACGCGAATCGTTCGGGATGTATTTCAAGGCCACGAGCCCGTCGGCCTCGGCGGCAAAAAGCTCGGCCGACTCCGGGGCGGGTGACGTGGCAGCCGAGGCCTTCACCGCCCGCGACCGGCCGCGACGCACCGGCTCCCGCGCCGCAGCGGGCAGCATCGAGGCGACGAGAGCAAGGCCACACAGGGCGACGGCGATTGAACGGGCCATGGAAAGATCCTGGAAGGCTGCTGGCGGAATCCACCACCAGTATGCCTTCGGCTTTCCACCCGATGAAATCGGAGAAATAGCCCGGTTGTGCCGGTTTTTCCGTCCCGCAGGCTGAAATAGGCTTCAACCTGCCTCTCGCCAGGTGGGATAGGCTTCAGCCTGTCTTTGATACGACAGGCTGAAGCCTGTCCTACCGGCCCGAAACTAGCGCTTCGAGAACTGGGTGCCGCGGCGCGCGCCACGCAGGCCGTACTTCTTGCGTTCCTTCATACGGCCGTCACGGGTGAGCATGCCGCTATGGCGTAGGCTCTCGGACAGTTCGCCATCAAAGGCCTTGAGCGCCCGGGCGATGCCGAGACGGCACGCACCGGCCTGCCCAGTCGGGCCGCCGCCGTCCACGGTGATGTCGATGTTCACCGCCGACTGCTTGCCCACATGCTCGAGCGTGCCGGAGACGAGTACACGGTCTTTCACAGCCGGAAAATAAGCCTCGAGATCGCGACCATTCACCTTGATCGTGCCGGAGCCGCTGCGGAGACGCACGCGAGCCACGGCCGTCTTGCGGCGGCCCGTGGCGAGCACGTCGGTGGATCGAACAGACTTTGCACTCTCGGCGGCCATCGTCTTTTCCTTCGCTTGAAGCTTTTTCTGGTGTGAATGAATCGTGATCAGCGTGCTTACACCCGATTACCTAAACCCGATTACCTAAACCCCATTACTTTCCGCCCACTTCGAGCGCCTCGGGCTGCTGCGCCTGGTGCGGATGCTCCGAGCCGGCGTAGACCTTGAGCTTGTCGAACATGACGCGGCCGAGGCGTGACTTCGGCAGCATGCGGCGGACGGCCTCCTCGATGATCAACTCGGGCCGGCGGTTGAGCCGGTGCTCGGCCGTCTCGGACTTGAGTCCCTGGTAGCCCGTGTACCAGCGGTAGAGCTTTTGCTGCCACTTCTTGCCGGTGAACTGGACCTTCTCGGCGTTCACCACGACGACGAAGTCGCCGGTATCGACGTGGGGGGTGTAGGTGGGACGATGCTTGCCCATCAGGACCATCGCGATGTCGCTCGCCAGCCGGCCGACGACCTTGTCACTCGCATCGACCAGCCACCAGCGCTGCTCGATCTCGCCCGGCTTTGCCATGAATGTCTTCATTGTCTCGTCCGCTCGAATCCTCGACGGGGTGCCATTTTGCGGCACGTTTTTGGGTGTTTGGGAGCCCCGGATGCTACCAGTGGAAGGGCGGGTCGGCAAGCGGCCTCCCTCGGCCCCGTCGATCACGAACATCGCCGCGTTTTTTGAGGCTTCGTGGGCCCAGCTGCCGCGCCGAGTTGTCAGCCTGACGGCCTGCAATCACACTTTGGCCTCGTCACCCCCGTTTGATCCGCCCTGCCGCCCCCGGCGCGGCCACTCCCGCAGCAAGGCCCCCCGATGAAGGTTGCCGTCGCGAAAGAGACGTTTCCTGGCGAACGGCGCGTGGCGCTCGTGCCCGCCGCCGTGGCGCCGCTCAAGAAGGCTGGCCTCGATGTCGCCGTCGAGACCGGGGCCGGCGCTGCCGCCGGATTCTCCGACGACGACTACCGCGCCGCCGGCGCCGAGATCGTCTCCCGCGACGACGCCTTTGCCGCCGACTGCCTGCTCACCGTGCGCACCGGCGGCGCCGCCGGCGATGGCTGGCATGCTGACCGCGACCGTCTGCGACCGGGGCAGATCGTGATCGGCATGTGCGACCCGCTCTCATCCCCCGCCGCCTGCCGCGAGGCGGCCGAACGCGGCGCGACACTCTTCTCGCTCGAACTCGTGCCGCGAATCACCCGCGCGCAAAGCATGGACGTGCTCTCCAGCCAGGCCAACATCGCCGGCTATCGCGCCGTGCTCGTGGCCGCCGGCGCACTGCCGCGCATCCTGCCGATGATGACGACGGCCGCCGGCACGGTCACGCCCGCCAAGGCCCTCGTGCTCGGTGCGGGTGTCGCGGGACTGCAGGCGATCGCGACCGCCAAGCGGCTCGGCGCCCAGGTGAGCGCCTACGACGTCCGCCCGGCCGTGAAGGAGCAGGTGCAGAGCCTCGGCGCGAAGTTCGTCGAACTGCCGCTCGAGACCGGCTCGAGCGAAGCGGCCGGCGGCTACGCCAAGGCGATGGGCGAAGAGTTTTATGCGAAGCAGCGCGAACTCCTCGGCAAGGTCGTGGCCGACAGCGACATCGTCATCTGCACGGCCCTGATCCCCGGCCAGAAGGCTCCGGTGCTCGTCACCCGGGAGATGGTGGCGAAGATGCGGCCGGGCAGCGTGATCGTCGACATGGCCGCCGAGCGGGGCGGCAACTGCGAAGGCTCGGCCCCCGACGACGCCGTCATCCTGCATGGCGTGACGATCCTCGGCCCCACCAATCTTCCCGCCGACGTGCCCTATCACACCAGCCAACTCTACGCGAAGAACATCACCACGTTTCTGGCGCACCTCGTCAAGAGCGGCCTGCCGAACGTGGCGCTCGACGACGAGATCTGCCGCGACACGCTCGTGACGAGCGGCGGCCAGATCGTTCACCCGAAGGTTCGCGAGCGGGCAGGCCTGCCGCCGCTCGAGACCGCCACCGCCTGACGCAGCCACCCTTTTGTTTTCGGAACAAATCCCGGAACCATGCCCATGAGTCCCACGCTCTTCCCCGCCCTGCCCCAGCTTTTCGCCGCAGCCATCACTGCCGAGGATCCCGCCTCGCGGTTCATCCGGCTGCTCACCGTGTTTCTGCTCGCGATGTGGGTGGGCTTCGAGGTGATCACGAAGGTGCCGCAGCGGCTCCACACGCCGCTCACGAGCGGCTCGAATGCGATCTCCGGGATCACCGTCGTGGGCGCCCTCGTCGCGGCCGGCGCCCTCTCCACGGCGACGAGCACGCTGCTGGGCCTCGCCGCCGTGGTCCTCGCGATGATCAACGTGGCGGGCGGCTTCGTCGTCACCCACCGCATGCTCGAGATGTTCAACCCGAAGAAGAAGTGAACCCCGCCCCATGTCGAGCCAAGCCTGGATCAACCTCGCCTACCTGACGGCCTCGATGCTCTTCATCGTGGCCTTCAAGCTCATGACCGGCCCGCGCACGGCCGTGAAGGGCAACTACCTCGGCGCCCTCGGCATGGCGATCGCGATCCTCGCGGCCTGCTGCGAGAAGCCGATCGCGCTCAGCGTGGCCGCGCACGGCGTCTGGCCGCTGGTGATGGTCGCCATCGCCGGGGTGATCGGCGGCGTGATCGGGGCCGTGCTGGCGATCAGATACCCGATGACGGGCATGCCGCAGATGGTGGCGCTCTTGAACGGCTTCGGCGGCGCGGCCTCGGTGCTCGTTGCCGGCGCCGAACTCTCGAGCACCTGCAACCTGGCCTTCTGCGACAACGCCGAGCAGGCCGCGACGGCTGCCGCCAGCCTCGCCCCCTGGACGCAGTTCGCGATCGCCACGGCGCTCACCGGGCTCATCGGCGCCGTGACGTTCTGGGGCAGCCTCGTCGCCTACGGGAAGCTCGAGGAACTGCCGCAGTTTAAGAAGGCGTGGACGAACCCCAACCGCCATTGGATCAATCTTGCCCTCGCGATCCTCACGCTCCTCCTCATCTGGGGCGTCTGCGCGAATCCCGAACGCACGATCCTCTACTGGCTGCTCGTCATCGCGGGCAGCGCCCTGGGCATCACGCTCACGCTGCCGATCGGCGGCGCCGACATGCCGGTCGTGATCTGCCTTTTGAATAGCTACTCGGGCCTCGCCGCCGCCGCGGCCGGATTCGTGATCGACAATTCCGTGCTCGTGATCGCCGGATCGCTCGTCGGCGCCTCCGGGCTGATTCTGACGGCGATCATGTGCCAGGCGATGAACCGCTCGCTCGTGGGCGTGCTCTTCGGCGGCCTGGGCACGACGACGGCCGCCAATGCCGACGACGTCTACGCCGGCAAGGTGAAAAGCGCGAGCGCCGAGGAGATCGCGATGGTGCTCGAAGGAGCGAGCCGCGTGGTGATCGTGCCGGGCTACGGCCTCGCCGTCGCCCAGGCCCAGCACGCCGTCCGCGAACTGGCCAATGCCCTCGAGAAGCGGGGCACGACGGTCGAGTATGCGATCCATCCGGTGGCCGGCCGGATGCCGGGGCACATGAACGTGCTCCTGGCCGAGGCCGACATCCCCTATGAAAAGCTCCGGGAGATGGACGACATCAACCCAACCTTCCCGGAGACCGACGTGGCGATCGTGATCGGCGCCAACGACGTGGTGAACCCGGCGGCCCGCACCGATCCCAAGAGCCCGATCGCGGGCATGCCGATCCTCGATGTCGACAAGGCGAAAACGGTGGTGGTGGTGAAGCGGTCGCTCTCGCCGGGCTTCGCGGGCATCCCCAATCCCCTCTTCGCGGCCGACAACACGCTCATGTATTTCGCCGACGGCAAGAAGGCGATCCTCGACCTTACCAACGCCCTTCAGTAGGACAGGCCTCAGCCTGTCACTGTGATTGACAGGCTGAAGCCTGTCCTACGTCAGCACGTCAGCCCAGAGGGCGTCGGAGACGAGCAGGCCGGGGCGGGTCAGGCAGACCCCCGCACCATCGTCGGTGGCGAGCCCCGCGGCCGCCCAGCGGCGAATCGCATCGCCCGCGAGCGTGTCGAGGTCGAAGCCGCTGGCCGCGCGAAACGCATCACGCGCGATGCCGTCGCGGCGCCGCAACCCGACGACGATCCGCTCCCGGGCGGCCTGCTCGTCGGTCATCGCATCGACATCGCCGGTCGCGTCTTGCCCTGCGAGCACCTTGTTCATCCAGGCCGTTGTGCTGCGGTGATTCGTCGTGCGGGTACGGCCGTCAAATCGCGCTGCGCCCGGCCCAAACGCCTCCCATGGCCGGCAGTCCCAGTAGGCCTCGTTATGCCGGCAGCGAAAGCCCGATCGCGCGAAGTTCGAGACCTCATAGTGCTCGTAGCCCGCGGACGAGAGCCGGTCGATCGCCAATTCGAACATCGCCCGCTCGAGCGATTCCTCGGCGGGCACGAGGTCGCCCCGCCGCCGGGCCGATTCGAAGGCCGTGCCCGGCTCCCACGTGAGGCAATAGACAGAGACGTGCTGCACACCGAGCGTCGTGGCAGCCGCGAGATCGGCATCGACGGCGGCGAGCGTCTGCCCCGGCGCGGCGGTCATGAGGTCGAGATTCACGACGAGCCCGGCGTCGAGCAGCCGGCCGACAGCAGCACGCACGTCATCAGGCGCATGATCGCGATCGAGCGCCCGAAGCGTCGTCGCATCGAGCGACTGTCCCCCGAGGCTCACCCGCGTGATGCCGACATCCCGGCACGCCGCGACGAAATCGTCGGTGACGTCGAGCGGATTCGCCTCGACGGTCACCTCCGCATCGGCGGCGGGGCGAAGCCTTTTCTGCAGGACGCCAAACAGCCGCCGCAGCCCGGCCGGCCCGAGGTGCGACGGCGTGCCGCCGCCAAGGTAGAGCGTGTCGATCTCCAGCGGCTGCTGGACTCTTTTCAATTCGCGCGTGAGTGCCGCCACGTAACGCTCGATCAGATCATCGCGCCCGGCTACGAGCGTGAAGTCGCAATATCCGCACCGATGGCGGCAGAACGGCACGTGCACATAGGCATGGCGAGGACTCGCGCGCATCCAACTATCATACGGCGGCCCCGAAGAACCCCTTACGATGAAAACCGGCTTCGGGTGACCCGCACCCCGCTCTCCGGACGCTCGCTACGTACGACCAATCCGCTAACGCGGATCGGTGCCCGCATGCCCTCCGCTCGCTCGATGCTGACGGCGCTCTCGGCATCCTGCCTTCGCCGACCAATCCGCTAACGCGGATCGGTGCCCGAGCAACGCCGGCGAGCGGGGTACGGGTCACCCGAAGCCTCGCCGTATTTGGAGGTGCTCAGTCAGGGATTCGTAGGCGCTCAGCACTTTCGGCGGAGACGGTCGGTGGGCACGCGCAGAAGAAGGGAGCCGTTGAGGACTCTTTTGATCGCGAGGCCCGGAGGGCCGGGTCAGCACCAGCGGGCGGATGCCCGCCAAGCAAAGATCGGCAGGATGCCGATCTTTGCGTGATCACAGATTCGAGCATGCCTCCCTTGGCTCCGAATGCGGTCGGTTTTCACCTGCGCAACAGTGCGGCAAGGCATGACAGGCTAAAGCCTATCCCACCAGGCCTGTCCCACCTCACAGCCAAAGTTGCAGCCGGCCGTCGAGCATGTCGGGGATCTTCTTGGCGAGGATCCGCTTGATGCGCTCGTCGGTATACCGCGTGGAAAAGTGCGTGGCGATCACCACTTCGTTGCGAAACCGGTCGCGGCGGGCGAGCAGGTCGTCGAGGTGCATGTGGCCAAACTTGTGGATCTTCTCCTTGCGATGCGAGTGAGCCACGAAGGTCAGCTCGGTGATCAGGATCATCGCCTCGAACATCGCCGGGCAGCGGTCGAGGCCCTCGGGGGAGCTGTCACCGAGGTAGGCCACCAGTGGCGTCCGCACCTCCTGCGTCACGTCCACGCCGGAGAGCCGGAGGTCGCGGATCTTGTCGCCCGGCAGCCCCTGAAACTCGTGCTTCAGTTTGCGGCGGCGGTCCCAGACGACATACCCCACGCTCGGCAGCGTATGGCAGGTGTTCGACACCGTGACGACGTGCTCGCGCGAGAGCTCGATCTCGTCGCCGGGCCGTGCGGGGAGGAGCGTGCAGGGGAGCCGGCCGCGATCGAGCCGGCTGACCGCCTTGAGCAGTTTCTCGATCGGCTCGATCGCCGTCTCGGGCAGGTAGATCGTGGGCGGCTCCATCTTCATCATCCGCCGGCGTGCGACGTAGACGGGCAGGGCCGCGATGTGGTCGAGGTGGGTGTGGGTGATGAACCACGTGCTCGTCGCCATGAAGCTCCACGGCTGGCCGCCGAGATCGAAGCCGAGCTTGAGCTCGGGGATCCGCCAGTAGCTCTGGACGGCGGCCCGCGAATAGCCCTCGACGGTGAGCCCCTTGTGGACGAGCGTGCGAAGCGGTGCGTTCTCGATCATGCTGTCGTGGGGGGCGAAGGCGCGGGGCGGTTGGCGGCGGGCTCGAGCCAGATCTCGTCGAAGAGCTGCTCCTGCCGCGTCGACAGCCGACCGCGGCGCACGAGTTCGAGCACCGCCAGAAAGATACCCACGAGCCGCGTCCGCGGCATATCGTCCTCGAAGAGCTCCGAGAAAGCGACCCTTCCCTTCTCCGCCACGAGCGATTCCACCCGATCGATGTGCACCTCGATCGGGGTGTCGTCCTGGACGATCTGGCGGGGCTTTCGCTTCTCGCGCTTCCGCAGCACGCGGGCCATCGCCCCCACGAGATCCCACACCTGCACGTCGCCGATCGTGACTTCGGCCGGGGCGGACCGCCGCGGAGCCTCGTCGGCCGGAATTCGCGGGAACCGCAGCTCCCACTCGCGGGCGCGGTCCTCGAGCATCACGGCGGCGTCGCGATACTGCTTGTATTCGAGCAGCCGCTGCACGAGATCCTCGCGGGCCGTCTCCACCGCCTCCTCGACGGTCTCCTCCGGCCGCGGCACGAGCGACCGCGCCTTGATCTCGAGCAGCACGCTCGCAAGCTCCACGAACTCCCCCACCTGGTCGATGGCGAGATCCTCGAGCACGTCGAGGTAGGCGACGAACTCCTCGGCGATCCTGGCGATCGGCACCTGCGTGACATCCACCTCGTGCTTCTTCACGAGATAGAGCAGCAGATCCATCGGCCCGGAGAAAACGTCGGTCGCGACCTTGAATTCCATGGGGCCATTTGCGGCCGACTGCCGGTTCGTGTCAATCCCGCTCCCGCCGCCGGGCGCCGGGGCGGCCGCCACACTCGGTTTCGAGTAGGATGTCGCGCATGAGCATCGAAACCCTCTGGGCTCCCTGGCGGCTGGCCTACGTGCAAGGGCACGACAAGGGCGTGCCACGCGAGGAGGTTGTCGTCGACGCGTGGCGGGCCGGGGCTGATCACGGCTGCTTTCTGTGTCGGGCGGCCGCAGCCGACGGCGTGCACGATCGCGTGCTCGGCGTCGTCGAGCGGACGGCGCGGAGCGTCGTCGTGATCAACCGCTTCCCCTATTCCAACGGCCATCTGCTCGTCGCGCCGCTCGACCATCGGGCCGCGCTCGACGCCCTCTCGGCCGAGGAGCTGCTCGACCTCCAGCAGGCGCTCGCCCGCTGGTGCCGGATCATCGAAAAGTCGATGCAGGCGCAGGGGTTCAACATCGGGCTGAATCTCGGATCGGTGGCCGGGGCCGGGCTGCCGGGCCACCTCCACTGGCACATCGTGCCGCGCTGGCATGGCGACGTGAACTTCATGCCGACCACCGCGGGCGTGCGGGTGCTCCCGCAGTCGCTCGACGCGCTCTGGGAGCAGCTCACGGCGGCGGCCAAGGAAGCCGGCCGATGATGCCCGCCGACTGGAAGAGCCGCGAGTCGGCCCTACTCGCCCCGTGGGCGATGCATGCCGCCGATTCGGCGGGCCGCGTTCATCCGGAGCCTGCGCACCCCTTCCGCAGCCCTTACCAGCGCGACCGCGACCGGATCGTCCACTCCGCCGCGTTCCGCCGGCTGGCACACAAGACGCAGGTCTTCACCGGCTACCACGGCGACTACCACCGCAGCCGCCTCACCCACACGCTCGAGGTCACGAGCATCGCCCGCACGCTGGCCCGCACGCTCGGCCTCAACGAAGACCTCGTCGAGGCGCTCGCGCTCGGCCACGACATCGGCCATCCGCCGCTGGGCCACGCCGGCGAAGACACGCTCGACGACCTGCTCCGCGCCGACGGCGGCTTCAACCACAACGCGCAGGCGCTGCGGATCATGGAGTTTCTGGAGACCCGCTATCCCCACTTTCCCGGCCTCAATCTCTCGCGCGAGGTGCTCGACGCACAGGCCACGCGCAAGAAAGACGGCACCGCCCCCGCCCCGCTCCTCGAGACGCAGGTGGTCGATGCGGCCGACTCGATCGCCTACGACACCCACGACGCCGACGATGCGATCGAGCTTGGGCTCGTGACGCTCGAGGAGCTCGTCGCCCTGCCGCTGGTGTCCGACGCCGCCGCCCGGGCCGCCGACCGCTACGGCCCGCTCGACGCACTCGATCCCGTGGAGCGGCGCCGTGCCGTGCTGCACGAACTGGTCGACTTCCAGGTGGCGGAGCTCGCCGCCGAAAGCCGGCAGCGGATCGAGTCGCTTTCCATCGATTCGGTGGCGGCGGTGCGAGAGGCTTTCCGAGGCCGCGATGGCGGCCGCGGCGTGCGGATCATCGAGCACTCGCCCGCCGTGTCGGCCGGCAAGAAGCAGCTCGAGAAATTCCTCTTCCAAAGGGTGTATCGCAGCGACCGCGTGATGACGGTGCGGACCGCGGCGCAGGAGAAGCTCTCCCGCCTCTTCCATTGGTATTGCGACCATCCCGACGAGATGCCGCCCGGGTTCCGCGGCCGCTGCGGCCAGTTCGGCGTGCCACGGAGCGTGGCCGATTACATCGCGGGCATGACCGACCGCTATCTCGAATGGGACCACGCCCGCCGCCTCGGCCGGGCAGGGTGATCCCGTGGATGGCTTTGGCGACCGGGTGTAGACTCGTCGCATGGCACTGATGATTTTGCGGGCGATCTTCGTGATGGTTTCGGTCGGGATCGCCGTGCTGATCTTCAATTCCGAGCCGATGCGGGCGGCCCCCGAATGGGTGCCGTGGGGGGTGCTGCTCGGCATGATCGCGCTGCCGCTGGCGGTGATCGGCATCGACTGGTCGCTGCGCCGGAAGGATCTGACGGTGATCACGGCCGTCTATTTCGGCCTGCTCGTCGGCGTCTTCCTCACCTACATCGCGATCCTGGCCCTGACGCCGATCCTGCCGACGAGTCCGCGGAATCCCGTGAGCACGTGGCTACCGATGATCCTCGGCATGCTGCTCTGCTACATCTGCACGAGCCTGCTCCTGCAGACCCGCGACGACTTCCGCTTCCTGATCCCCTTCGTGGAATTCGCCCGCGACGTGAAGGGCCTGCGGCCCAACGTTCTCGACGCCAGCGCCATCATCGACGGGCGGGTCGCCGACCTCGCCGACACGGGCATCTTCCAGAGCCGGTTCGTCGTGCCGTCGTTCGTGGTCGACGAGCTCCAGGCGGCGGCGGAGGCCGGTGACAAAAACCGCCGGCTGCGCGGCCGCCGCGGTCTCGACATCCTCTCGCGGCTGCGGGCCAGCAAGGCGATCGACATCGAGGTGCTCGCACCGGTCGATGAGATCGATGCCGAGGCCTCGGACGATTCCCGCGTCGTGGCGATGGCCCGCCGGCTCGGCGGCCGCGTGGTCACGAACGACCCCAACCTCGTGAAGATCGCCGGCGTGCGGTCGGTTCAGGCGATCAACGTCAACGAGATGGCGCTGGCGCTGCGGCCCTCCTACGTGGCGGGCGACGAGTTCAGCCTGCGGGTCGTGAAGGCCGGCGAGGAGCCGGGCCAGGGGGTCGGCTATCTCGACGACGGCACGATGGTGGTCGTCGAAGGGGGCCGCGACCAGATCGGCCGCACCGTCCATGTCACCGTGACGAGCACGCTGCAGACATCCGCCGGCCGGCTCGTGTTTGCCAAGCCCTGACCACCGCCAAGGCCCCGCCCATGCCCCGCCCGCCGCGTTCCCTCGCGCCTCTGCTCATCCTTGCCATCGCCGCCTTGTCGGCCTCCCCGCTCCCCGCGGAGCACTGGCCGCAGTGGCGCGGCCCGCACAACGACGGCATCGCCGCCGCCCAGCGGATCCCTGCCGCGTGGTCGAAGTCGAAGGGCGTGGCCTGGCGCACGCCGCTCCCCGGCCGCGCCGGCGCCACGCCGTGCATCTGGGATGACCGCATCTACCTCACGAGTAACGAGGGGGACGATCTCGTCCTTCTCTGCGTGAGCGCCCCCGACGGCCGGATCCTCTGGAAGAAGAAGGTCTGCGGCGGCAATCAAGACGCGCGGGCTGGCGAAGGCAATTCCGCGTCGCCCTCCCCCTCGACCGACGGCGAGCACGTCTGGGTGTTTTTCGGGACCGGAATGCTCGCCTGCTACACGAAGGATGGCGACGAGGTCTGGAAGTTCGACGTGGCCGACCGCTTCGGCAGGATCGACATCCAGTTCGGCATGACGAGCACGCCGGTGCTCGATGGCGACGCCCTCTACCTGCAGCTGATCCACGGCGCGATGGTGCTCGGCGACGACACCCGCACCGGCAAGGTGATCCGGCTCGACAAACGGACGGGCAAGACCGTCTGGGAGGTCGACCGCGTCACCGACGCACAGTTCGAATGCAAGCATTCCTACGCTTCCCCCTTCGTCTACCGAGACGGACCGCGGGAGTTTCTCGTCGTGCACGGCGCCGACTGCATCACCGGCCATGCGCTCGACGACGGCCGCGAACTCTGGCGGTTCGGCGGGCTCAACGGCCCCTCCGGCACGAACCCCAAGCCGCACGACCAGACATTTCGGTTCGTCGCCTCCCCCTGCTGCGTGCCCGGCACGATCATCGTGCCGACGTGCAAGGAAGGCCCGACCGTCGCGCTCCGGGTGACCGACGCACTCGTCGGCGACTGCACCGGCAAGAAGTCGGTCGTGAAGTGGATCAATCCGATGACGCCCGACGTGAGCATTCCGCTGGTGGCCGACGGCCTCGTCTATCTGCTCCACAAGGACGGCAAGTTGCAGTGCGTCGATCTCGAGAGCGGGGCCGACGTCTACGTCAAGCGGACGCACACGGGGCAGCACCGCACGAGCCCTCTCCTCGTCGACGGCCGGCTGATCTTCGGCTCGAACGACGGCTGGGTGACCTCCGTCAGGGCGGGCCGCACGTTCCAACTGCTCGACTCCGTGGATCTCGGCGAGGCGGTGACGGCCTCGCTCGTGGCCGACGATGGCGTGCTCTACGTGCGATCGTACGACGCGCTCTACGCGATCACGCCCCGAGTTCCTTGAGCAGCAGTGCTTGCCGTTCGCCTTTTTCTCGTGCCACGAGGTTACACGATGCGCCTGCTCCTTCCCTGTGCGGCGGTGCTATTCGCTCACCTGGTGGCGGCCGCCGCCGACCCGGCCCACGCGGCCACGCGGGCCGACCTTGAACGCCGCCTGACAGCGCTCCTCGCCGCCCACGGCCTCACTGCGGCCACCGACACGATGCCGCTCGACGAAGGGATCAAAAACACGCTCCCGGACCAGACCGTCCGCTGATCCAGCACCCCCGGGATGGGGCACGTGGAGTTGAAGCAGTTCGGCAATCCCGACTACTGTGGTAACGGTCCGTGGACCGGGCCCGCATAGTCATCCCACTCCCTCAGCAAGGACCTCACGTGGCTGCCAGAGCATTCTTGATCCTGCTTCTCTCCTGCGCCGCCGCGTCGGCTTCTGCCGCCGAGATCATCCTCTGGCCGGAGGGCGTGCCGGAGCCGCGGGTGCCCGCGGAGCCGGCGGAGCGGGTGGAGACGGCGGGGAAGGATGGCATCGCGCGGCGTTCGAACGTCTCCAATCCCCGACTCGTGGTCTATGACATCCCGCAGACCGACCCGGCGAAGCTTCGCGATGCCGTGATCGTCGTTCCGGGCGGCGGCTTCAACATCCTTGCCGACGAGCACGAGGGCTCCGACGCCTGTAAGTGGTTCAACGACCGCGGCCTCGTCTCCTTCCTCTGCCTGCACCGCGCGCCGACCCGCGGCATGCCGGCGCCGAATGCCGGCCCAGTCCTCGACGTGCAAAAGGCCGTCTATGAAGTCCGCCGCCGCGCGGCCGAATACAAGCTCGACCCCACGAAGATCGCCCTGCTCGGCTTTTCGGCCGGCGGGCAGGCGGCGCTCGTCGCCGCGGCGAATCCGCCCCGGTTCGAACGGGCCGACACGAGCGTGTCGTGCCGCCCCGACGCCGTCATGCTGCTCTATCCATGGCAGATTCTCGCAGCCGACGGCAAGAGCCTCCGCAACGACCTCACGATCGATGCCACCACGCCGCCGATGTTCATCGCCCAGGCCGCCGACGACGCCGGATCGGTGCCGCAGGGCTCGCTTGCGCTCTTTGCAACGCTCCTCGAGGCGAAAGTGCCCGCCGAGATCCACATCTATACGGGCGGCGGCCACGGCTTCGGCATGCGGCCCCGTGACAATGCCCCGGGCACGAGCGACTGGCCCAATCGCGCCCTCGACTGGCTCCGCACCCGCTGGGCACCGCTCTCGAGCCCGGCGAAGGTGCCGTGATGAATGTCCGCCAGGCCGGGTCGAGGACGGACGATCACGGCCGCGCGGCGGCGACGCTCTGCGGAGCCCGCCGCGTGCTCGTGACCGGGTTTCGCGGGCTGACGACCGACGCGGTGGTCGCCGCCTGCGATCTCGCCGAGGCGGTCGGGGCGGCGGTCGATGCCGGTGATCCCGAGACGACGCGGCCGGCGGCGCCGACGATCGCGCGAGTGGGCGAACTGACGGCCGACCGCGCGGAGCTCCGCGACCGGGCCGATCTCGTCATCGCCTGGTTCTGCGATCCCGACGCTGCGTGCCCCGGATTCAGCGATGACTTTCTCGCACGGGGTCCCGCATCGGCCGGCCGCCGCCGCGTCATCGCTATCGGTCCCGCAGCCGAGCGTCTGCCCGGGCTCGACGTCGAGCACGCGGCGTGCGACCGTGGCGCGGCGGTCGAGGCGGCTCGGATGCTGCATGACATGCTGCTTCATGGCGACGCGCCGTCACATGCCGAGCCGACGGTCGTTGCCGCCTGCCGCATGCTGCACGAGGCGATCACCCGGGCCGCATGCGTTGGCTTCGTCACCGACGACTCGGCCGACCCCGTGGGCCTCGAAGCCTGGAGCCTCGTGCACCTCATCCGCACGCTCGCCCACCGCAAGCCGTCGTTCGAGATTCCGCTCCGGCCTCGGGCGACCGCGTTCGATGCCGTCTGCACGTGGCGCTACGGTGCCGCCGGGGCGATCGCCCGGGCCGACCGCGGCGGCGCCGAGTTTCTGCCCGGCGAAGCATCGGCCGAGCAGTTGATCGCACGCGGCGAGGTCGATGCCGTGTTCGTCGTCGGAGATCTGGCACCGCACGTGGCACAGGCGATCGCCGCCCGCGGTCACCACCTCGACGTGATTCGGATCGCAGGGCCCGACGCCGCGATCATGGCCGATCTGCGGGCGTTGCTCGCAGCCCTGTCGAAGGGAGGCGCGTCTTGACCGCCACCGCACGACTCCTGCTCGCCGGGGGCACGATCCACGATCCGGCGCACGGCCGCGATGGTGTCGTCGGCGACATCTGGATCGAAGATGGCCGAATCGTCGCCCCGCCCGCTGATCCGCAGGGCTTCACGCGGATCGATGCATCGGGCCTCGTCGTGATGCCCGGCGGCGTCGATCTTCACAGCCACGTGGCGGGCCCGAAGGTGAATGCCGGCCGCCGGATCGCGCCGCACCTCGCGCGGCGCCGCCCGGCCGCCGTGCCGACGATCCACGCCACCGGCGCCGCCTACGCGGCCCTCGGCTACACCACCGTCTTCGACGCGGCGATCGCCACGGCCGCGGCCGGCATCGCCCATACGGAACTGGCCGACCTGCCGATCCTCGACAAGGGCATCTATCTGCTCGCGGCCGACGACGCGCCGGTGATCGCCGCGATCGCCCGCAACGATGCCCGCGAAACGGCCCGGCTCGTGGGCGATGCAGTCGCGGCCGGCAGGGGCTGGGCAGTGAAGGTGGCCAATCCCGGAGGCGCGGCCTTTTGGAAGCATGGCCGCCGTGGCGACCACCACGATCTCGACACGACCATCCCGGAGCATCCCGCGCTCACGCCGCGGCTGCTCCTCGACAGGCTTGTCACCGCTGTCGAATCGCTCGGCCTGCCGCATCCGCTCCACGTGCACACGGCGAACCTCGGCCTGCCGGGCAACTGGCGGTCGCTCCTGGAGACGATGAAGACGTTCGCCGGCCGTCGGGCCCATCTCGCCCACGTGCAGTTCCATAGTTACTCCGGCGGCGACCTCGATGAGGGCTCGTTCGGCTCGGGCGTGGCGCCGCTCGTGGAGTTTTTCAACGCCCACGATTCGCTCACGCTCGACGTCGGCCAGATTCTTTTCGGCGACACGGTGGCGATGACGGGCGACGCGGCCGCGGCCGAGCATCTCGCCCATGCTACCGGCATGCCCTGGATGGCCCACGACCTGCATCTCGAAGGAGGCTGCGGCGTGCTGCCGATCGCCTACCGTGAGAAGAGCATGATCCATGCCTGGCAGTGGGCGATCGGCCTCGAGTGGTTCCTCACGATAAACGACCCGTGGCGGGTGGCCCTCTCCACCGACCATCCCAACGGCGCCCACTTCACCGCCTATCCGCATCTGATGCAGCTCCTCGGCGACGCCGCCTTCCGCCGCGCGGCCTTCGACCGCATCCATCCCGCCGTCCGCAGGCGCAGCCCGCTCAAGGACATCTCCCGCGAATACACGCTGCAGGAGCTCTGCATCATCACGCGGGCCGCCCCGGCAAGGATCGCCGGCCTGCCGCACAAGGGCCATCTCGGCAGCGGCGCCGACGCCGACATCACGCTCTACCGCCCCGACCGCGACCTCGCGAGAATGTTCTCGATGCCCGCAAAGGTTTTCAAGGCCGGCGTGCTCGTCGCGGAAGACGGCCAGCTCCGTTCGCTCCCCCACGGCCATACCCTCTTTGCGACCCGGTAGGACAGGCTTCAGCCTGTCTTGATTCTAGACAGGCTGAAGCCTGTCCTACAGCACCCGCTCGACCACAGCCACCTGCCGCGCGATCGAGCCGCCGATGGCAAACAGTTCCTCGGCGCGGACGCGGGCGGCGGCTGAATAGCGGGCCCGGAGCGCGTCGTCCTCGATCACATTCATCGCCCGCCGCGGCAGTTCGCTTTCGGGAACGACCGGCACGATCCGCCCCGTCTGGTCGTCGGCGATCAGCTGGCGGGCTGTGTCGCCATCCACCGCGATGGAGGGAATGCCGAGCGGCATCGCATCGAGGATCGCGCCGCCGTAGGCCACGTCGCCGGATTGCCAGACGAGCCGCACCTGCTTGAGCAGGTCGGGCAGAAACTCGCACTGCGGCACCAGGTGCAGCCGCTGCGCAAGCTGCTGGGCCCGCGCGCGGCGCAGCAGCCGGCGCTCGAGCGGACCGGAGCCGACGAGCACGTGCTCCACGCCGCGGTGGACGACCTCGAGCTGGTCGATGGCCCAGAGCAGCCGGTCGAGCCGCGCCTCGGCCACGAGCGGCGCGACGCAGAGCGTCCACGGGCTTTCGGTCCGCAGGCCGAGCGCCGAGGCGATCTGCTCGCGCGTGAGCCCGCGATCCGCCGCGGCCGCGATGCCCGGCGGGATGATGTCGATCCGTCCCGACTTCACACCCCATGCCTCGCAGCGGCCGGCCACCGCGGCCGATACCGTGATCACGCGGTCGGCATGACGCAGCGCCCGCGCCGTCGCCGCATCGCGCGGCCCGAGCGCCACCTGGCAGACGAGCCGTGCTCCAGGCACGAGCGGCCGCGCCGCCGCTGCGAGCACTGCCTGCGAGCGGCCGCAGGCATGGAGCACCGCGGGCCGCAGCCTGCGGGAGACGAGCGCGAGCCGTGCGAAAGCGCCGCAATCCACGCGGCCGCGCCGGCCGACGCGATGCACCGCAAACCCCGCCTCTTTCAGCCTGCCGGGCGTCGCGCCCCCGGTCGTCGTGAAGGCCAGATGGACGTCATAGCCCGCTTCGCGAAAGCCTTCCGCCGCGAGTTCCACCTGCCGGCCGGTGCCGACCGGATCGAGCCCGCGGGCCACCAGCAGGATCGATCTCGACGGCGGCTGCTTCATGCGGAGGAAAGCGCGGAGGCGGACGGTGCGATGTCGGAGGGTTCGAGCGCCGCCAGGTGGGGCAACTGCCGCCACTGGCCGTCGTAGTCGAGACCATACCCGACGACGAACACGTCGGGAATGTCGAAACCCACGAAGTCGGGGCGGATCGACGCCTCCGCCCTGCCCTCCTTGCGCAAGAGCACGAGCGACCGCACGCGGCCGGCCCCCCGCCGGTGCATTTCGGCGACGAGCGCCTCGAGCGTGCGGCCGGTGTCGAAGATGTCGTCCACGATCAGCACGTCCTGCCCGGTGAGATCCGGCAGGAGGTCGAGCCGCAGGTCGAGCCGGCCGGGCGCGGTGGCGGTGCCGCGGTAACTGCTCGCCCAGACCATGCTCAGGTGCACGGGCCCTTCGAGCCGCCGAATCAGGTCGGCCACAAGCACGATGCTCCCGGTGAGCACGCCGATCACGGTCAGCGGACCGTTGGCAGGCTCGCGCCGTAGCTCCGCGGCGAGCCGATCGACGCCCTCTGCCAGTTGTTCAGCGGTGAGCAGGGTTTTCATGTGGGGAAGAGTGTAGCGGAGGGGAGCGGCTTCCCGTGGAGGCGGTTTCCGAGAGACAGGCACGGAGGCCTGTCCTACTTGCGGGGGCGAGCGGTCTACGGCCGAACGTGGGCTACAATCGGATGGAATGAAGACTGCCCCTCCGCATTCCGGCCGCCCCCACTGGTCGCAGATCGCGATCGACGGCCATGCCTGCGAGCTGTTTGCGCCGCCGCAGGCCGCGGCCGGCCGCGCGATCGTCTATCTGCACGACCTACGAGGCGGCCTGCTGCATAAATCGGCCGGCCTCCGCGACGCGATCGAGGCGGCGGGGCTGCCCGTGATCGCGCCCCGCGGTGGCCGCAGCTGGTGGCTCGACCGCGTGATCGCCGCGTTTGATCCGGTCATCTCGCCGGAGCGATTCGTCGTCGAACGCGTGCGGTCGGAGATCGAGCGGCGGTTCGACGTGCCGCCGCCGGGGATCGCGCTCGTCGGCATCGGCATGGGGGGGCAGGGCGCGCTGCGGATCGCCTACCGTCATCCCGCGGTGTTTCCCATCGCAGCCGCGATCGCCCCGGCTATCGACTTTCACCAGGGCATGCGCGAGGCGGGCGATCGCGACGACGGCGAACTCTACGACGCGCTCTGGGATCTCTACGGCGACGTTGAGCCGGCGCGGCAAGACACGGCGATCCTCCATGTTCATCCGCTCAACTGGCCGCGGCACCAATGGTTCGCGAGCGATCCCGCCGACATCCACTGGCACGACGGCGCCGTCCGGCTCCACAGCAAGCTGGCCGCGCTCGGCATTCCACACGAATGGGTGCTCGAATCCCGCGGCCGGCCCGAGGAATTCATCGACCGCGTGGCGGGCGAGGCCGTTGCCTACGTCGTCGCGGCGCTCGACAAGGAATCCCGCCGCGTCGCGTAAGCCCTTGCCGCCTACGTTCCCGGAACGGGCTGGCTGATCGGTTGCGCGGGCGTGGAGCCGCCAACGCCACCGGGCAGTCGCATGCCGTTGCCGCCGGCGCCGAATTGGTCGAGATCGAGGTAGCGGGCGTCGTCCACGTCGACGCGGTTGAGCGCCCGCCAGTAGAGAATCTTGCCCGCCGACGCGCTCGAGGTCGGGGCGCCGATCTTCATCTGCCGGAAGAGTTGTGCATCGCTGCGGCCATCCCCTTCGAAGACGAGCAGGTCTTTCGCCTCGCTCCAGCTCAGCCGCGCGCTTCGCGCGGTGAACGACTCGCCTTCGACGAGCACGTTGCCGCCGGCCATCAACTCGATCGAACTGCGTCGCTGCCCCGGCACGGGGGGCGCCTGGCCGACGCCGAGCACCTCGGAGGTGATCGCGATCGCGCGCGGCGGCAGGCCTCCGGGCGCGTGGGCATCGAGCGATTCTTCCCAGCCGGCGACCGGTCCCCAGATCGCCTCGACCCGCTGGTGAAACTCCATCATCCGGCGATTGATGTTGCCGCGCATGCCGCGCTGAAAATCAACACCGAGATAGGTGAGCTCGTCGGGCCGGCCAGCCGACTGCGGCACGGGGTTCATGGGCTGCCCACCACGAGGCATCGCCAGCGCCGGTGCCTGGCCAAACCTGGTGCTCGTGAGCCGGCCTGGACCGCTGCCGGCGACATCGCCGGTTGCACGGTCGAGCACGAGGTCGCGCACGAAGAGTTTTTCGACCGACTTCGAGCCGTCTTGGCCGATCGATTCGCTCTCGATTCGCACGCCGCTGCCGCAGGCGATCTTGGCGACGTCGGCCCGCCGGCCGCCGCGATCGAGCCCCCCGGCCGAGAAGTCGATCGGCTGATTGAAGATGACGTCGAGCGATCCCGCCTTGAGCGACGTGGCGCCGCTCGACGTGACGACCCGATCCACGAATCTGGCCGTGAGCCCGTCGAAATCCATCCGCCCCTGCCAGGTGACGTCGAGTTTTTCGGCGGCCTGCCCCTGCGTTGCGGGCGGGGCCTGTTGCGGTGGCGCGACCGCGCCGGTCATGCCGAGCGACTCGAGCCCGTTCATACCACCGGCCATCGGTAGCCGCAGCCGCCCTGCCCCGTCGACGGTCAGCCGGTTGCGGCCACGGTCGAACTCGACGAGCGGTCCCTCGAGGTCGAGCCCGCGGCCCATCACCTGCGCGGGCCGTCCCGAGACAACCGCGCGGGCGTCGAACCGCGTCGCCCGCGAGAGCTGCAACTGATCCCCCTTGATCTCGATCGCCGGCTCGGCCGCGGCGCCGCCCGCAGGCAGGCCGGGGCCGTTCCGCGGCTGCTCGACCAGATGCACCTGATTCTCGAGCGAGATTTCCTCGAGCTGGTTGCCATCGGGCGACATGCTCACGAGCCCGCGCACGAGCCCGCCGGTGGCGACAAGCTTGCCGCGGTTCGGCATCCCCTGCTCTGCGGAGCGCATGCCGGCTTGCGGCGTGGCTGGAGCGGCCGTGCTCGGAAGGCCGGGCTGAATCGTGGCCGTGGCCGCCACCGGCGCGGCGGCGAGATGCTTGAACCACAGTTCCATGCGGTCGGTTCGCGCCGTGAGTTCCTCGGTGTCGATCTCCACCATGCCGCGGGCGAGCAGCCGCGAGGGCTTCACGCCATCGAGCCGCGGACCGGGGCTGTTCCCCGGCGGCGCGGGCTGCGGCTGCCGCTCCACGTCGAGCCAGAGGTGCATCTCGGAGGCACTCAGCCGCCCTTGCGCCTCGATCGTCACGTCGGCCTCCCCCGCGATCGACGCGACATGCCCCGTGCCGTCGGGCCGCATCCGCAGCCACTTCTGCCACTGCGCCTGCACGGGGGGCGAACCGGGCGACCGCGCCTTGAGCCAGCCCGGGCCGACGGCCATCAGCGCGCCGGGATCTCCATCGGGGCCGGGGCAGTAGTCGATCGAACGGGCCTCCATCTCGGTGCCCTGCACCACGAGCGAGACGGGCTCGTCGCCGTCGAGCAGGATGCGGCGGGTCGCGATCTCGTAGCCGAGCCTCGCACCGCGTGCCTCGAGCCCCGATGCGGTGCTGCGGGCGACGACGGGCGTGCCGCGGGCCTGGATCTCCACGGGCCGCAGCCCGCCGCCGGGCTGCGCGGATGCCGGCGGCTGCGCAGGCGCCGCGGGCTCCGTATGTGCCGCGGGCGGAGCCGCCTCGCCGCGGGCCAGCCGGATCGCGAGCAATTCGCAGGCGAGCTGATCGCTCGCGCCGCCGGTGCCCGTGCGCACCACGTCCACGTGGTCCTCGAACGTGATCACGTTGGCCGACACATTGAGGCAGAGGCTGCCGCGGCAGCTCACGAGGACGGGGGCCGTGTCGGCCGCGGGCGGCGGCGATGCGGCTGGGTCCGCAGCGGGCGGCGCCGGCTTCTGTTCCTGCCCCGGCAGCAGGCCGCCGGCGAGCCCTTCGAGCCGCATGCGAACATCGCGATCGAGCCGGATCGAATCGACGCCGCCGATGTTGGGGCCACGGTCGTCTTTCCCAGCGCCGGCTTCGGCCCGCGGCAGCAGCCGAGCGACGAGCGCGCGGCCGCTGCCCGTGGAGCGGCCATAGCGAAATTGCACGAGCTCACCGGTGCGGATTTCGAGATCGGCGAGCTCCACGTCGCGGGTCGCGATCTCGATGTCGTCCTCGGCATCCGGGGCGGTGGCGGTGCCGCGGATCGTGACCTGGCCGCGGAGGCTGCCGCCGATCAGTTTCGCGAGGCGGCCCTGCCGCAGGTCGAGCGGCTCGTCGAATTCAAGCACGGCGCCCTGCGGCGCCCGCAAGATGAGCGTGCGGCCGCCCGCATCGTCGGTCGAGGCGCGGTTGCGATCGGGCAGGATCACGAGCGTGCAGGGGACGAGGTTCACGCGGCCGTCGGGCAGCGAGTGATACTGCTTGAAGAGGAGCCGCATCTGCCGGCTCTCGAGCATGATCGGTTCGTCGCGTTCCCACGAGCCTTCCGGAAAGATGTCACCGAGCTTGGCCAGCCGCTTGTCGGCCCGCGCGCGGATCGCCGCCGCCTGCTCCGGGGAGAGTTCGATCGTCGAGCCCAAATCCTTCACCCGCGGCTCCACCCACGGGACCACGGCGAGCCGATAGAAGCCCGCCGCCGCCAGGACGACGAGAAACACCCGCAGCGTGCGTCCGAGGCGATGTTCCATGGGGTTTCGTTCGCCGTCCTCGTCCTCAGGCCCGACCGGCCGCGAAGCGGCGCACGATCGCTTCCCAGCCGCCCCGCGCCTCGAGCAGTCGCTCGATCACCTCGCGGACCGCGCCACGTCCGCCCGGCCGCTGCGTGACGAGCGTTGCCGCGGCGACGAGTTCCGGGCAGGCGTCGGCCACCGCCACGCCCACGCCGCACCGCATCACGACGGGAAGGTCGGGAAGGTCGTCGCCGACGAACGCGGCCTGCTCCCAGGCGAGGCCCTGTTCGGCGAGCACCGCCGTGGCGGCCTCGAGCTTGTCACCGATCCCCTGCCGCACGATCCCGATGCCGAGCTCCTCCGCGCGGAGCTGCACCACGCGGCTCGAGCGGCCGGTGATGATGCCCGTGCGGCCGCCGGCCTGCTGCCAGAGCCGGATGCCGAGCCCATCGCGAATGGAAAACGTCTTCTGCTCGATGCCGTCGTTCGTCCAGGTCACGCCGCCGTCGGTAAGCACGCCATCGACGTCGATCAGCAGCAGCTGCACCCGCGCGAGACGGTCCCGCAGCGGCTCGGTGGCTGCCGGACTCATGTCATGCTTGATCGACGGATCGGCCACAATCGCCCTCCTTCCGATGAGGTCGCGCTAGGCGGCGGCCGCAGGCGGGGCCTCGGCCGCGATCTCGATCGTCTCCGGGGGCACCATGCCAACGAGATCGACGATGTCGAGCAGGCCCGCCACGCGGCCGGCCGCATCGACGACCGGAAGCTCGCTCAGCCGGCGGGTCTCGAGGAGCGCCACCGCGTCGCGCAGCCGCGTGCCGGCCAGAACGGTGGTGGGCCGGCTCGTCATCACGTCGCCGATCGGCGCGTCGAGCGCGGCGTCGTTCCGGCGCTCGAACAGCCGGGCGAGATCGCTGTCGGTGAAGATGCCGGCGAGCATGCCAGTATTGTCGAGGATCATGACCGCGCCGGTGCGCCGCGCCGGCAGCGGACGGGCGAAGACATCGCGCACGGTGTCGTCGCAGCGGGCGGTGCGGCACTGCGCAAGTGGCCGCATCACGTCTTCCACGTGCATGAGCTGCCTGCCGAGGCTGCCGCCGGGATGCCGGGCCGCAAACTCCTCGTGGGTGAACTGTCGTAGCGCGCTTGTGACCAGCGCGAGCGAATCACCGAGCGACAAAAGGAGCGACGTGCTCGTGCTCGGCGCCAGGCCCAAGGAACAGGCCTCGCGCACGGGCCCCGTGGGCACCACCACGTCGGCCGCCCGCCCGAGCGTGCTCTGCGCCGAACCGGTGAGCGCGATGATCCTGATGCCGCGTGCCGCCACATGGGGCAGGAGCCGCGTGATCTCCTCCGTCTCGCCCGACTGCGACAGCGCGAGCACGACATCGTCGCGGCGAAGCGCGCCGAGATCGCCGTGCATCGCCTCGGCCGGATGGAGGAAGTGGCTCGGCGTGCCGGTGGAAGCGAGCGTGGCGGAAATCTTCCGGGCCACGAGCCCCGCCTTCCCGATGCCGGTCACGACGACGCTGCCGGTGCAGCCCTCGATCACCCGCACCGCTTGGCCGAACGCACTCCCGAGCCCTTCGGCTGCCTGCAGGATCGCGGTCCCCTCGGCGCGGAGAATCTCACGGCCGTGCGCAAGCAGGTCGGCATCCGTCGGCGCGGCGGAGGGCGTGCGGTCGTCCATGGGGGCGGGGACTATAGGGCGACTGGGCAACCGCCACAATGCTGCTTTCCCGCTGTCTTTCGCGCCCAACCCGGCTTCGGGTGACCCGTACCCCGCTCTCCGGACGCTCGCTTCGGGCATCCATGCCCTCCGCTCGCTCGATGCTGACTGCGCTCTCGGCATCCTGCCTTCGCCGACCAATCCGCTAAAGCGGATCGGTGCCCGAGCAACGCCGGCGAGCGGGGTACGGGTCACCCGAAGCCTCCGTCAGCGGTGCAATTCATAAAGCGGGGAGGCTCGGGCCTGCACATACCCTCTCGGCGGGCTATGGAAGCGAGCGCAGGCAGGATGCCGAAAGCGAAGCGGACATGCAGTGAGCGGAGGACAGGATGTCCTCCGCGAACGTCCGCAGAGAGGGCATGTGCAGGCCCGGGCCGGCTTGGGCGCGGAAGCGTTCAGCTCTTGGCGTATTTTGCGGCCATGTCGGCGAGCGTGATGCACTTCACCTTGCCGGCGTTGCCGGCCTGGCCAAACTGCACCATGCGCTCGGCGCAGACCTTCTTCATCGCCTCGCGCGAGGGCTTGAGGTAGTCGCGCGGGTCGAACTTTTCCGGCGTCTCCGCGAGCACCTTGCGGATCGCGCCGGTGATCGCCATGCGGCAGTCGGTGTCGACGTTGATCTTCCGCACGCCGTGCTTGATGCCCCGCTGGATCTCCTCGACGGGCACGCCCCAGGTCTGCGGCATCTTGCCGCCGAACTTGTTGATGATGTCCTGCAGGTCCTGCGGCACGCTCGACGAGCCGTGCATCACGAGGTGGCAGTTGGGGAGCTTGCGATGGATCTCCTCGATCCGCTTCATGGCGAGCACTTCGCCGTCGGGCTTGCGGGTGAACTTGTAGGCGCCGTGGCTCGTGCCGATGGCGACGGCGAGCGCGTCGACGCCCGTGGCCGCCACGAACCGGGCTGCCTCGTCGGGATCGGTGAGGAGCTGGTCGTGCGAAAGCTTGCCGCTCGCGCCGTGGCCGTCCTCGGCCTCGCCCTCACCGCTCTCGAGCGATCCCAGGCAGCCGAGCTCGCCCTCGACCGACACTCCCTGCCGGTGGGCCGACTGCACGACCTCCTTCGTCACCTTCACGTTGTAATCGAAGTCGGCGGGCGTCTTGCCGTCGTCCTTGAGCGAGCCGTCCATCATCACGCTCGTGAAGCCGTTGTCGATCGCGCTCTGGCAGGTGCTCGGCGAGTTGCCGTGGTCCTGGTGCATCGCGATCGGGATCTGCGGGTAGAGCTCGGCCGCGGCGAGCATGAGGTGGCGGAGGTAGTTGTCCTGCGAATAGCTGCGGGCGCCGCGGGAGGCTTGGATGATCACGGGGCTGTCGGTCTCCTTCGCCGCCTCCATGATCGACTGGATCTGCTCCATGTTGTTGACGTTGAAGGCGGCGAGGCCGTAGCCATGTTCGGCGGCGTGGTCGAGCAGGATGCGCATCGGGACGAGCGGCATGGAAGATTCTCCTCAGGCAAAGGCGGGAAAACGGTCGGCGGGAGCCGGAAGCATAGGATTTCAAGGATTTTCACACAAACGCCCCGCCGCAACGCCCGCGTGATACCATGCGGGAGCCGCCTTGGCGGAGCCCGGATGCCACGCATGGACCTCAAGCCCACCACCGATCCGCTGAAGAGTTTTCTCTACGTCGTCGGCGGCTGGGCCTGCGTGGCCCTCGCCGTGCTCGGCTCGATCCTGCCGCTCTTGCCGACGACGCCCTTCCTGCTCCTGGCAAGCTGGTGCTTTTTTCGCGGCTCGCCGCGGATTCACGCCTGGCTTCACCGCTCGAAGTGGTTTGGCCCCACGCTCGACGACTGGCAGCACTACCACGGGATCCGCAAGAGCATGAAATACCGCACGATCGTGCTGGTGGCCGCGGTCGTCGCCGGCAGCCTCGTGCTCAACAGCCTGCCCTGGTGGATGAAATATCTCGTGATCGGCCTCGTGGCGGTCGGCCTCTACACGATCTGGACGGTGCCCACGCTCCCCGACGACGCCCCCCGCGCTCCGCGCACGATCCTCGAGTAACAGGCTGAAGCCTTTTGGGCGACAGGCTGAAGCCTGTCCTACCGGAGGGTCGCGTCGGGCTCGGGGAGCCAGTGCGTGAGGATCGCGCCCACGAGGGCGTAGCCCCCCGCCACGGCGGCGCCGGCCAGCGCGATCCGCACGGGATCGGGAGGCGTGGCCGCCGAGAACGTGAGCGTGAGCCAGGCCGCGGCCGTGCCGAGCACGCGGCCGCCGATGTTGGCGGCGAAGCTCTCTCCGGTGCCGCGGAGGTGCGTGGGGAAGACGAGCGGGATGTAGTTGCCCCAGAAGCTGAACTGCGCCACGGTGAACAGGCCGGCCACGAAGATGCCGGCCTTGATCCAGGGGAGCGAGTCGGCCGTCGTAAGCTGCGTCGAGATCCACCAGAAGAGCGCCGGCACGACGAGGAGCGCCGGCCACTGAAACAGCCGCAGGAGCGCCCGACGGCTCGCAATCCGCACCGCCGCGAAGGCGAGCAGCACGCGGCCCACGAGGCCGCCAACCTCCTGGAAGATCGTGACCTGCGCCACGGCCTCGTCGGTGGCATTGCCGGCGATCGCCTTGAGACGACCGGCCGGCGGCGCGGGCTTGCCCGCCTTCTCGGCGGCGGCGACCGCCTCCTGCTGGGCAGCCTTCGCCGCGGCCACGATCGCCGCATGCCCCTTCGGCCCGCCGAGGATCTGCGGCAATTGCTGGATCGCGCCAAAGGCAATCCCGTAGCTCGCCGCGAAGACAAGCGTCGTGAGCACCGTCGTGCGGACGAGCGCCGGGCTGAAGAGTTCGCGGATGCTCGGCCGCTTCAGCGTGCCGGCCGCCTTCTTCTCCGCCCAGACCGGGCTCTCCGGCAAAAACGGCCGAATCATGATGAGCGGCAGCGCTGGGATCACGCCCGAGATGAGCGTGTAGCGCCAGGCATCGTGGCCACCGTGGATGGCCGGCAGGATGTCGGCAAACCGGGCCGCGAGGATGTTGGCCGTGCCCACGAGCAGGCCGCCGAGCGACGAGAATGCCTGCGTCCAGCCGAGCACCCGCTCGCGCTCGTCCCGATTCGGGAAGAGCTCGGCCAGCCAGGCCACCGCCGCGACGAACTCCACGCACACGCCGATGAAGACGAGGCAGCGGAAGAAGAGCAACTGCGGCAGCGTCGTCGCGAAGCCGGCGGCCATGGCGGCGAAGGCGTAGAGCAGGATGCTGAACGTGAGCACGCGGCGACGGCCCAGGAGGTCGGTAAGGTAGCCGCCGAGCAGGCCGAAGATGCCGCCGGCGATCGCCGGCACGAAGAAGAGCGTCCGCGCCCAGCCGACATAGCTCTTGCCGCCGGGGCTCCAGAGGGCCAGCGCATCGGCCTGCGACATGCCCCCTGCCACGAGCCCGGCGACCTCGGGCTTCGCAAGGTCCTGGATCGCCGGCTTGATGATCAGCGGCAGCATCAGGAGCTCGTAGATGTCAAACGCGAAGCCGATCGCGGCGATCGCGCAGACGAGCCAGCCGGTGAGCGACATGAAAAAACTCCTCGGGACGAAGGTCCCGAGGAGTGTAGATCACGTATCGCGTTTGCGGGAACGCCCGTTAGGGGCCGATCGAGGGCGGGCACTTCGCGAGGAAGTCACGCGGGCCGCGGGTCGTGTAATACGGATACGCGAAGGCGCCGGTCGGCGGGCCGGCCGGCTGCGTGGCGCCGTAGTCGGAGGCCGCGAGCGCCGCCTTCTCCTCGGGCGAGAGGTGGTGCTTGGCGAGGCCGCCGTAGCGGCCGACGTGCCGCTGCTTGCAGGTGCCGTCGGCGCAGTCCTGGCAGCCCGGCTGGCAGCCGCCCGGGCCACACTGGCCGCTCGAGCAGGCGCCGTCCACGCAGGCCCCATCCTGGCAGTGGCCGCCACCGTGTCGGCCATGGTGGGCATAGGGGCCGTCGGTGTTCAGCAGAAAGAGCCGGTCGATGATCGAGCAGCCGCTCGACGTCGCGACCATGGCGACGAGGAGAACGAGCCCGCTGGCGCGTGTCATGGCTTTCATGGCAAGGGTTCCTGTGTGCGGCGGGCCACGGTGCGCGTGCACCCCAGGCCTGCGGCAAGAGGTATCGGCCGTTCCGGTCGTGCCGGTCCAGAAAACCCTGCGGACGCAGACGGAAAACCCTGCCGGCCGCGCTGAAAAACCCTGCCGGCGAGAAGATGGGCAAATCAGCCGGTATAGCGACCGGCGATCAGCGAGATGTTTTGGCCGCCGAACCCGAAGCTGTTGGACAGGGCACGGTCGCATCGCGCCTCGCGGGCCTTGTTGGGCACGTAGTCGAGATCGCAGTTGGGGTCGGGCGTCTCGTAGTTGATCGTCGGCGGCAACACGCCGTCGCGGATCGCCAGCAGGCAGACGATCAGCTCCGTCGCCCCGGCGGCGGCGATCAGGTGGCCCATCATGCTCTTCGTGCTCGAGACCGGGATCTTGTAGGCCTGCTCGCCGAAGACATTCTTGATCGCGAGCGTCTCGACCTTGTCGTTGACGTCGGTGCTCGTGCCGTGGGCGTTGATGTAATGGATGTCGTTCAAGCCAAGGCCCGCGTCCTGGAGGGCGAGCTTGATGCAGGAGGAGGCGCCGCGGCCCTCTGGATGCGTGTCGGTGATCCGGTAGGCGTCGGCCGTGGAGCCGTAGCCGAGAATCTCGCCGTGGATCTTCGCGCCCCGCTTCTTGGCATGCTCGAGCTCCTCGAGCACCACCATCGCCGCCCCCTCGCCGAGCACGAAGCCGTCGCGATCATTGTCGAAGGGCCGGCTGGCCCGGGTCGGCTCGTCGTTGCGGGTGGAGAGCGCCGTGAGCAGGTTGAAGCCCGTCACGCCGAAGGGGTGGATCATGCTGTGGGTGCCGCCCGAGAGCATCACGTCGGCGTCGCCGCGGCGGACGATCTCCACCGCCTCGCCGATCGCCTGGCTCGAGGCGGCGCAGGCCGTGAGGCAGTTGAGGTTTGGGCCCTGGGCGTCGAACATCCCCGCCAGGTGGCCGGCCGGCATGTTCGGCTCCTGCTCCACTTCGGACAGCGGATGCAGCGTCTCGAGGCCGAGCTTCGTGAACTTCGCGACGTCGAGCGTGTCGCCCGAGATCGCGGCCATCATCATGCTCGTGAACGAGTCGAAGTCCTGCTGCCCCTCGCCGCTGCCGAGGTAGACGCCCAGCCGCGTGGGATCGGCGGGCAGGCCCTTCTCGAGGCCCGCGTCGCGCATCGCCTGCAGCGCCGCCCCGGCCGCAAACTTCGTGTGCCGCCCGCAGAAGTGCCAGAGTTTCGCGTCCTGCCCCTCGTCGGAAATGTCCCAGTTGCGAACTTCCGCCGAGATCTTCGTGGGGAATTTCGAGGCGTCGAAGACGGTGGTGAGCCCCACGCCGGAGGCGCCGGCCATGAGGTTTTTCCAGAGCTCCTCCACGCGCACGCCGAGCGGCGTGACGAGGCCCATTCCGGTGATCACGACCCTGCGCCTGCCGGCCACCATGCGTTACGGCTCCTGAACCCCTTCGTTCACCAGTCGGGCCGCACCAGCGGCTTGCCGTGCTCGTCGCGGCCGACGTCGTAGATGTGCATCTGATCGAGCCATTGCAAAAGTTCGTGCGGCTCGAAGAGCTTCGGCACGCCCTCGCCCGGCTCGAGGTGGGCGAAGAAGAGCTCGGCCTCGCCCTGGAGCTTGCCATCGACGGTGCTCGTCACCTTCGTGAGCGACCCCGTCGGCTTGAGGTCGAGGATCGTCGCCTGGAAGCGGATCGAGTCGCCGGGGACGGCATCGAAGTGAAACTCGGCGCCGGCCACCTTCGCGAGCACCACGCGGCGGTTGTAGTCGATCGCCTCGGCCACCAGCAGGCCGGCCGTCTGCGCCATCCCCTCGACGATCAGCGAATTCGGCATCAGCGCCGCGCCGGGGAAATGATCGTGCATGTGCTCCTCGGCCAGCGACACGTTTTTCACGGCCGTGGCCTGCTTGCCCCGCACGAATTCGTCGAATCGGTCGATCCAAAACCAGCGCATGACTGTGTCCAGAGGGATGCCGCCCGGCGGCGCCGCTGCAGGGGCCTAGGGCGTAAGCAACGGAGCCAGGTCGGACGGTAGAAGGTCGAGGATCAGGCGCCGAGCTTGCTCTGCACGTACCGCACCATGTCTTCCACGGTGAGCGTGTTGGCAAAGTTCTGCACGCTGGGATTGGCCTCGAACTTCGTCAGGTCGGCAAACGGCATCCGCGTCTTCAGGGCGGCGATGCCGGCCGCGTTGACCTTGCCGTTGGTGACGAACTCGGTGCTCGAGAGGACGTCTTCGGGGAAGAGTTCTCCACGCGGGATCTTGATGCCGAACGCCTTCTCCAGGCGGAATACGATGTCGAGGAAGTCGATCGACTCCGCCCCAAGATCGCCCACCATCGTCGCCGACGGGGAGACTTCATCGTCATCGACGCCGAGCGCATCGACGAGGGCGGACTTGACCTTTTCGAAAATTTCATCGCGGGACGGCATCGACTTGTCACCTTCAAACGGGGATGGGAACTGGGATGGGGACCAATCAACCTAGGAAGGTTTTAATGTCGGCCTGCCAACATGGAAACCCGAAACCCGATTCCTCGCCGCCATCCGACCTGAAAAACCAGCAAAAACGCCCGTGCCAGCGGATTTTCAGCGGGCCAGGGCCGGCGTGCCGACGGCGGGCAGGGAGGCCGCGGGCGCCATCTGGGCACCGTAGACCATGTGGCGCTGGGCTCCGCCGGCCCGGCCGGCCGGATGGAGGATGGCCCAGAGCTTCCGCATCTCGGCCCGCACCCGGGCGTCGACGGCATCGCCATAGGGCTGCCGGTCGGCCATATTGTAGCGCTCGAGCACGAGCCGGGCGGTCAGGCTCGTCCGCTCGCCCGAAGCACTCGACACGGTTCCGCTGGCCTTCACCTTCGTCGTGGTCTCATCCTGGGAGAGCACTTCGGCCGTGACGGTGAGCACCCGGCCCGGCTCCACGAAATCGCCATACTTCACGTTCTTCGCCGACCGCAGCACCACGATGCTGTGGGCGAAGTCTTCGCCAAGGCGGATCGTCCAGGCGGCGGCCTGCGTCATCGCCTCGAGCATCAGCACGCCCGGCATCACGGGAAACCGCGGGAAGTGGTCGGCGAGATACTCTTCCGACAGCGAGAGCGTCTTGATGGCGGTGATGCTTTTGCCTGGATCGATGGCCACGACACGGTCGAGCAGCGTGAAACGCATGAGACATCCGTTGCGAAGAGAGTGACGTGCTGGCCGGTGGTCCGAGGGGTGCTGCCACAAGGCACCGCCCGGATGTGTCCACCTGTCCTCGCCGCGGCGAGTCCGTGCACGTGACCCGCAGTATAGGGATTCCTCCCCCGCCCACAACCGCCGCAAGCCGGCGGGCCGGGCAAATTCCGCCCTCCCTCGAGCCAACGGCCGCCACGATCGTCGCAACCCCGCAGGCTTCACAAAAATTCGGCGGCTTGCCTCTCGCCGCAGTGCCCGCGAACGATTTTCCCGAGTTCCAACGTTCGGAGGTCCAGTTTCCAAAGCTCCAGGGACGGCGCCCAGGAAAAGCAGCAGCCACTTTTTCAGGAGCCTGTCATGCCTACGTCGTATCGTGCGGGTTTCGCGCACCCCTTCGAAATCGCGCCTTCGCTTCACGAACTCCGGGACGAACTGGATCGACTCTGGGGCAATCTTGCGACCGCACCGCCGCTGCATGGCTGGGGCGTCCGCCCTGAAGGCGGCAGTTTCCCGGCCGTCACCATGCGCGAGACCGACGAATCCCTCGTCGTGGAGGCCGAATTACCGGGCCTCGACGTCGGCGATGTCGAGATTTCGGTCGCCGGCGACGAGCTTCTTGTGAAGGGCTCGCGGCCGGAGTGCGCGGTGGGCAAGCAGCCCGGCGGCTCTGGCAACGGCGAGCCGCAGGGGAAGGAATGCGTTACCTGGCACCGGCGCGAGCGCGGCACCGGCGCGTTCGAGCGGCGGATCGCGCTGCCCGTTCCGGTCGATGCCACCCGTGTCGATGCCCGGCTCACCAACGGCGTGCTCACGGTCACCTGCCCCAAGGCGCCGGAGGCCCAGCCCCACAAGGTGCAGGTGCGCACCGCCTGATCCCACGACTCCAATCATCCCCCAGCGAAGGAGACTTTCCATGGTCAGCACCACGGTCACGAAGGCGGAACCCGCGGCACCGGCGCAGCAGCCGAGCCTCACCTACCAGCCGAACGTCGACATCTGCGACCGCGGCGCGGAGGTGCTGCTCGTGGCAGACATCCCCGGCGCCCGCGCCGACGGCATCGATGTCTCGTTCGAGGATGGCGTGCTCTCGGTGCACGCCTCCGTGCCGGCGCGGGAAATGCCCGGTCGGGTCGTCCACCAGGAATACGGAATCGGCGACTACCGCCGGACGTTCCGGCTCGGCGACGAATTCGACGCCTCGCAGATCACGGCCGACTATCGCCGCGGCGTGCTCACGATCCATGTGCCTCGGCTGGCGGCGGTGAGGCCGCGGAAGGTCGAGGTTCGCAGCGGTTCGTGATTGTTTTCCGTCGTCGTTTCCCACCAGTCCCAGAGAAGGAGAGATCCATGAGTCTGATTCCTTTTCGCACGAAGCGGACCAGCGGCATGGAGACCGGCAACCTGATGAACCTCGCCGAGTTTCGCAACGAGATGAACCGTCTCTTCGAGGGCTTCATGAGCCGCACGTCGGCGCTCGCGCCCTCGTGGTTCGAGTCGATCGAGCCCGGCCAGTGGATCCCGTCGATCGATCTCTCGGAGACCGACACGAAGATTCGCGTGCGGGCCGAGCTCCCGGGCATCGACCCGAAGGACGTCGACGTGAGCGTGTCGGGCGACCGACTCGTGATCGCGGGCGAGAAGAAGTCGTCGACGCAGGAATCAGGGGAGGGCTGGTCGCACTGCGAGAGCCGCTACGGGGCCTTCAGCCGCGCGATCCCGCTCCCCGAGCCGGTCGATCCGGCGAAGGTCACCGCGCGATACGACAAGGGCGTGCTGATGGTCGAACTCACGAAGTCCCCTTCGGCCGCATCGCGAAAGGTGCCCGTGCTGACGTGACTGCCGAGTAGGACAGGCCTCCGTGCCTGTCTTGCATGGTCCTCGCGCAGACCAGACAGGCCCAGAGGCCTGTCCTACTCCTGGCAAAACGCTTGTTCCCGATATGCTATGTGGGCCGCGGTGCGATCCCGTCACCGCGGCCCACTCGCTTTTCCGTCGCCATGCCGCTCGTCATCGAACCTGCCGCCCACGACTGCTTGTCGATCGAGGTCGACGGCCTCGCGCCCGATCGTCTGGCGGATCGCTCCGCGGCCGAGATCGCGCGGCTCGTCGTCCGGGCTGACGCGCGGCCCACGGCCCTCGGCGACCTCTTCCGCATCGAGGGCAGCTGCGGCGACCAACGCATCGAATGCCGCGGCGACTTTTCCCGGGTGCACGGAATCGGCGCCGGCATGGCCGCAGGCGAGATCGTGGTCGACGGCCCCGTCGGCCGCCACGCCGGCGAGGGCATGTCGGGCGGACTGCTTGCCGTGTCGGCCGATGCCGGTGATTGGCTTGCCGCAGGCATGACCGGCGGCACCGTCCGCGTCGGCGGCCGCACCGGCGACAATGCGGCGGCGGCGCTCCCCGGCTGCGAGCACGGCATGCGCGGCGGCATCGTGATTATCGGCGGCGATGCCGGCTGTCTGGCCGGGGCGCGGATGCGTCGCGGGCTCCTGGCGATCGGCGGCAATACCGGCGAGGCGGCCGCGTTTGAACTGCGAGCGGGCACCGTGCTCGTGGCCGGCGACGTCGGCACACGGGCGGGCATGGGCATGCGACGGGGATCGCTCATCGCGGGCGGTTTGGCGCCCGAAGTGCCGCCGACGTTTCGCCGCGGATCAGCCTGGGCGCCGACGTTTCTGCAGCTGCTCGCCCGCCGGCTGCGGCAGCTCGGTTTCGAGCCTGCCGGCCGGGATTGCGGCGGCTTCCTGGCCGGGATCTGGCAGCAGTGGCACGGCGACCGGCTGACCGGCGGCCGCGGCGAGATTTTCCACCGGCTGGCGTCCTGACCGCCGGTTTTCGCCCCCCGCTTTTGTTGGCCTCCGCTTTCGGCTACTCTTTGGGGCTCCCGCCATCCCTGGCGGCGACCGTCCCGTTCCCCAACGAATTCCTCGGTATGCCCACGATCAGCCAGCTTGTCCGCAGCCGCCGTCGCCCGAAGCGGAAGTTTTCCAAGTCGCCGGTGCTCGACCGCTGCCCCCAAAAACGCGGTGTGTGCCTGCAGGTGCGCACGATGACGCCGAAGAAGCCGAACTCGGCCCTCCGGAAGATCGCCCGCGTGCGGCTTTCCAATCAGAAGGAAGTCACGGTCTACATCCCGGGTGAAGGGCACAACCTGCAGGAGCACTCGATCGTGCTCGTCCGCGGCGGTCGTGTTCGCGACCTCCCCGGCGTTCGCTACCACATCGTCCGCGGCGCCCTCGACACGCTCGGCGTGCAGGGCCGCAAGCAGTCTCGCAGTCTTTACGGTGCCAAGAAGGGTTAGTCCACAAACAACGAAGCCATGGGAAAGATCACCTCCAGCCGCGAGCAGCTCATCCCCGACCCCCGTTTTGGGTCGCTCCTCGCCAGCAAGTTCATCAATTGCCTCATGGTCGACGGCAAGAAGAGCGTCGCCCAGCAGGTCTTCTACAAGGCCATGGACATCGTCGCCCAGAAGGTGACCGACGTCGAGCCGATCGAGGTGTTCAACCGGGCGCTCGACAACGTGAAGCCCTCCGTCGAAGTGCGTTCGAAGCGCGTCGGTGGTGCCGCCTACCAGGTGCCGATGCAGGTCAACCGCAACCGCCAGCAGTCGCTCGGCATCCGCTGGATGCTCCAGGCCGTTCGCGAGAAGAAGGGCCGCGCCACGCACGAGAAACTCGCCGAGGAAATCATGGCCGCCTACAAGCGTGAAGGCGCGGCGGTCACCAAGCGCGACAACGTGCATCGCATGGCCGACGCCAACAAGGCGTTCGCCCACTTCGCCTGGTAGGACAGGCCTCCGTGCCTGTCACACGAACAGTTCCGCCACACGAGACAGGCACAGACCTGTCCTACGGTCAGCGGACTCTGACCCGCGCGGGCAGCATCATCAGCGGCCGCCCCGAGGCGAGTTGCGCGAGCGCCTGCGTCGATGCGGCGATCGCGTCCATGCCGGGTGCCTTGCCGAGGCCGGCCAGCACGAGGGCTTCGGCCGCTGGCGCCGTCGGCAGGCCTTTCATGCCAAAGAGGTCGTCGAACAGGCCGCGCGGCTCGGGGAGCAGCACGCGTTCGATCTCCTCGTCGTCTTCGATGCCCGCCAACTGTTTCGCCTCGTCGATCGCATCGTCGAGGGTGCCGAGCCGGTCCACGAGGCCGGCCTCCTTCGCCATGCGGCCGGTGTAAACACGGCCCTCGGCGAGCGCGGGCATCTTCTCGATGTCGAGCTTGCGGCCCTCGGCCACCTTCGTCGTGAAGAGCCGGTAGACATCTTTCATCGTGCCGAGGAATGCCTCCCGCTCGTCGGCGGTGAAGGGCGTCTGCATCGACAGCCAGCCGGCGTTGCGGCCCTTGCTGACGACGTCGGTGTGCACGCCGTAGCGCTCGAGCGCCCCGCCGACGGCGATCTTGCCGCCCACCACGCCGATCGAGCCCGTGAGCGTGCCGGGGGCGGCCACGATCTTGTCGGCGGCGACGGCGATGTAGTAGCCGCCGCTGGCGGCGGTGTCGGAGAGGCTCGCCACGACCGGCTTCTTCGTCCGCTGCGCCTCCCGCCAGATCAGGTCGCTCGCGAGCGCCGAGCCACCCGGCGAATCGATCCGCAGCACGATCGCGGCCACTTGTTCATCCTTCGCGGCGTCGCGGATCGCCTCGATCACGGTGTCGCTCCCGGCCGAGCCGCCGGCGAGCAGGTCGTCGGTGCCCTTGCCCTCCTTGATCTCGCCGGTCACGTGCACGATCGCGATCTGCTTCCCCTTGCCCGCCGGTGCGGGCTTCGCCTGCCCGGAAAGCAGTTCGGCGAGTTTCACGAGGCCGCCGAGGCCGGAGAAATCGTTGTCCACCTTGCGCTCGGCGTAGTCGCGGGCGATCTTCGGATCGTCGAGCTTCACCTTCGCGGCGAGCGCGGCGGCCACCTCGTCTTCGTAGCCCACCGCGTCGATCAGTTTCGCCTCGCGGGCCGCCTCCGGCGTGAAAACGCCTATGTCCACGAGCTCGCGGACCTTTTCGGCCGCCAGCCCGCGGTCGGCGGCGACCCGCTCCACGAGCTGCTCGAAGAGGTCGCCGATGAAGTTTTCATACTGCGCCCGTAACTGCGGGCTCATCGAGGTCCGCGTGAGCGGCTCGCCCGCCCCCTTGAATTCGCCCACCTGCAGAATCTCGGCCTCCACGCCGAGCTTGTCGAGCATGCCCTTGAAGAAGGTCACTTCCGCCCGCACGCCGGCGATCTCGAGCGTGGCGGCCGGCGGCATCGTGATCGAGTCGCAGGCGAGGGCCACCAGATAATGGACGGGAGCGGAGCCGACGAGATGGGCGGCAACGGGCTTTCCGGCCTTCCGCACCCGCGCGATCGCGGCCCGCAATTCTTCCGCCCGTGCCCGGCCAAGATCGGGCGATTCGATCGAGAGCAGAACCCCCTTCACACGACTGTCTTCGGCGGCCTTGTCGAGCCGCTCCACGATCCGATGCAGGTGGGGCGACACGTCGGCCAGCAGCCCCCCCTGCCCCACGCCGTCGGGCAGCTTTCCAGCGAGCGAAACATGGGCGATCACTGCCGTCGCCTTCTTCTTGGCTGGCTTGGCGGCCGGCTTGGCGGCCGGCTCGGCGGTCGGCTCGGCCACGGCTGCCGGCTCAGCCCCCCCTGGAACCGCGAACAGAAGGACCGCCACCAGCGACAGCAGCGGGAAAAACCGGGAGAAGAACCGCACACAAGGGCCGCACGACATGGGCTGGAAAATCTCCGTAGGTGCCGACGATCGCCGAATCGGTGACGCTGTAGTGTAGCCGCGGCGGGGGCCGGGCCGAATTCCGCACGAAAAAAAACAACGGGGCTTGTCATTGAACGGCCGTATAGTAAGATACTGGCGTCCAGAAGAAATTCGCCCTACACCCCTTGCGAGCGGCCCAGCCGACAAAAATGCCCAAAGCAATCAGTGCCAAGGTGACCACGAAAACTGCCCCACGGAAAAAGTCTGCCCGTGTCACGCGTGGGCCCGGCCGGCGAGCCAAGGCGGGGGCGCTGCGGGGCAGCCATTCGGCGCTCAACAGCTTGCTTCCAGCCACGACGATCGCCGAAAGCGAGGGTAGCGACGCCCCGACGGAGCGGCAGCTCGAGATTTATGCCTTCATCCGTGACAAGATCCATTCCCGCGGGTTTGGCCCGACGGTCCGTGAAATCGGCCATGCCTTCAAAATCCGCTCGCCAAACGGTGTGGTCTGCCATCTGAAGGCCCTTGAGCGTAAGGGGCTGATTACCCGCGGCAAAAACATGTCTCGGGCGATCGAACTCGTGACCGAGCCGGCCCATCTTCGCGGCCTGCCTTTGGCGGGCTGGGTAGCCGCCGGCACGCTGCGGGCCGCCGAGGAGCAGAAGGAGCGGATCGACTTCGAGGAGCTCTTCAATCGCGACAATCACTTCGTGCTGAAGGTGATGGGCGATTCGATGATCGACGCTCAGATCGCCGACGGCGACTGGGTGGTGATCCAGAAGAAGCAGTCGGCCCATTCGGGCGACATCGTCGTGGCCCAGACGGAAGACGGCGAGGCGACGCTCAAGCAATGGTTCCCGGAGCGCGACCGCATCCGGCTCCAGCCTGCCAATTCCTCGATGAAGCCGATCTACGTAAAAAACGCCCGCGTCCTCGGCGTCCTCGTCGGCGTCGTCCGCAAAACGTAGGATAGGCTTCAGCCTGTCAAAGTAGACCGCCTGTCCCCCGTCACGCCGTCCGGTCAACAGCACCGTCCTGCAACTGGTGCAGCTTGTTGTAAAGCGTCTTCAGGCTGATCCCCAGTTCCTCGGCGGTGCGTGCCTTGTTGCCGTGGTTCCGCTCGAGCCCCTCGAGAATAGCCTGCATCTCGATCTCGCGGAGGCTGACCGGCTTCCGCGCCGCAGGCGCTGTCGGCAAGACCGGCGCGGCCGCAGGAGTGGCGACCAGCTTGGGCGGATCCACGAGCCGCGGTTTCCCGGCGCCGAGCCGGGCCGGGAGGTGCGACACCGTCAACGGAAGCTCATCGCAGAGCACGAGCGCGTGCTCGATCACGTTGGCGAGTTCGCGGATATTTCCTGGCCACTGGTGCGATTCCAAGACCCTGAAGACCTCGGGCTCCGCCACGACTGCGTCGGGCGGCGCGTGCGGCCGCGCCTTGCGCACGAAATGCCGCACCAGTGCCGGGAGGTCGTCGAGCCTTTCGCGAAGCGGCGGGATCGCGACCTCGAACGTGTTGATCCGAAAGAGCAGATCTTCGCGAAACCCGCCGACCGCGACCATCTCCTCGAGCGCGCGGTGGGTGGCGCAGACGACCCGCACGTCCACCGTGATCGGATGGCTGTCGCCCACGCGGCGAATCTCGCCGCTTTCGAGCGCCCGCAGAAGCCGAGGCTGCAGCGACTTCGGCAGTTCGCCGATTTCGTCGAGAAACAGCGTCCCGCCGTCGGCCACCTCGAAGAGCCCGGCGCGGTGCTCGTCGGCGCCGGTGAAGGCGCCCTTGCGGTGGCCGAAGAGCTCGCTCTCCACGAGGTGCTCCGGCAACGCGCCGCAGTTCACGGCCACGAGCGGGCCGCCCGCCCGCGGGCTCCCTTCGTGGATCGCCCGCGCCACGAGCTCCTTGCCGGTGCCCGTCTCGCCGCGGATGAGGACGTTGGAATCGCTCGCCGCGATTCTGGCGACGAGTTGCTTCACACGTCCGAGGCCGGCCGAGCCGCCGACGAGCTGAGTAGCCCCTTCGGCGCGGCGCACGCGGCCCTCGAGCGCCCGCAGCCGGGCAGTGAGCTCCCGCTTCTTGCGCACCCGCTCGAGCACGGCCTGGATGTCGGCGAGCTTGCAGGGCTTGGTGAGGTAATCAAACACCCCCTGCCGCACGGCCGCGACGGCGCTTTCGAGCGACGACTTGCCGGTGATGATGACGGCTTCGGTGTCGGGCGAGATCTCGCGCACCCGCGTGATCACCTCGAGCCCGCCGACGCCGGGCATATCGAGATCGACGATCACACAGTCGTAGGCTGTGCGGTCGAGCGCGGCGAGCGCCACGCGGCCGTCGGGGCAGACAGTGGCCTCGTGTCCGAGCCGGGGCAGCTCGATCCTCATGAGCTCCTGGATCGAGGTCTCGTCATCGGCGAACAGAATCCGCATCGGCCTAGGCTGCTTGCTGGTTGTGATGATCCACCTCCTTGTCTTGTCGGTCGGCCGGCGGCTGCGATGCGGCCCGCGGCCCCGCCGTCTCCGTGGTGATCTCGGCCACCGGCAACGTCACGCGGAAGGTGGCGCCGGTCCCGGGGCCGTCGCTGTTGGCCTCGATGCGGCCGCCGTGATCGGCGACGATCCGGTGCACGATCGAGAGGCCGAGCCCGGTGCCCTGCCCCGTCTTTCGCCGCGTGAAGAAGGGTTCGAAGAGGTGCTCGAGCACCTCCGCCGTCATGCCGCAGCCATTGTCGGTGAACGTGAGCAGGGCCTCGCTGCCGGTGCGCTTCACGGCCACCTGCACATGCCCGCCGTCTTCGACGCAGTCGAGTGCGTTGACCAGCAGGTTGAGCACCACTTGCTTGATCTCCTGCGGGTTGACCATCACGAGCACGTCGGGCCCCTCGGCGATCTCGATCGACTTGCCGGAAAAGCGGCCCACGTGCCGCAGCATGTCGGCCACGTCGGCCACCAGTGCGCCGATCGCGGTCGCCTGCCGCCGCACCTCGCCGAGCCGCGAAAAATCGAGCAGCTTTTCCGTGATGCCCTTGCAGCGGAAGGCCTCGTTTTGGATCAACTCGAGATACCGCCGCGCGACCAGCGCGTCGGCGTGGTCGGCCGGCAGCGCCGCAATCCGGCTCTCCAGCGACTCGGCGCACATCGCGATCGATGCCAGTGGATTGTTGATCTCGTGGGCCACGCCGGCGGCCAGAAACCCAACGCTCGCGAGCTGCTCGTTACGGATCACCTCGCGGGTGCGGAGCTGCACCTGCCGGTCGAGGTCGTCACGGGTCTCCTCGAATCGCTGCGTCATGTCGTTGAGGGCGGCGGCCAATTCGGCCATCTCGTCGCGGGTGTCGAGCCGGATGCGGAAGCCGAAATCCCCCTTCGCCACCCGGCGTGAGCCGTGGCCGAGAAGCCGCAGCGGACGAAACACCCAGCGGTAGGTGAGCACACCGAGCGCCGCCAGCAAGACCGCCGCCGCCAAGGCGGAAGCCCAGGTGGTGACGATGAGCGTGCGGTAGCCGATCCGCACCTCGTGGGAGAGGTCGTGCAGCCGCTCCTGCAAAAACGTGGGCAGTTCGGCGCAGAGGGAGGCCAAACGCTCCAGGTGCGGTTCGATCTCGAGGAGCTTCCGCCGCTGATCGGGCACGGAGTCGTCGGCCGGCTCGAGGAAGGCCGCGCCGCGGGGCTCGGCGATCGAGCGGATCGTCTCCAGGCAGGAGGCGATGTCGCGGGCGGTTTCCCGCTCGCGGCTGCGGTCGCCGAACGGCATGTCGTCGAGCTCGTCGGCAGCCAGTTCGACGCAATAGCGGTCGAGCGCCCACGAGGTCTTCTCGACCTGGTCGGCGAAGGAGCCCCCCGCCACGCGGCGGCCGCCGAGCCGTCGGCCCGTCGGCCCGCGGATCGCGTCGAACCGCGAGGCCACGCCCACGCCGTGAAACTCCTTGAGGTCGCCGGCGAGCGCCCGGGCATGCGCCAGCCGCAGGTCGCCCACGCAGTCGTCGAGCTCGCTGGCCAACGGCAGCTCGGCGGCGCGGCAGCTCAGGGCGCGCACGAGCCGGCGATAGGAATAGATGCCGAGGAAGCTGCTCGCCGAGAGCGTGGCCACGAGGATGCCCACGAGCAGCCCACCCAGGAGCAGTTTGTCGCGAATCGGTCGCCGCTTGCGCACGTCCGACCTCCATGTCGGCGGATGGATGTCCGTCGAAGAAACGGGCGGGGGAAGGTAGCAAAGCGGCGGAGCCGGACAAAGACGGATTCGGGCGGGCGGAAAGGGCAGGCTGAACAGGCGCGACAGGCACAGAGGCCTGCCCTACACCAAGCCCCAGCGCTTGCGGAGCGTCCACTCAATGCAGAGGCAACCTGCCATCAGCAGGAACATCGGCCACTTGTCCCACGGCGTGTAGGACCACTGCTCGAGCGTCTCGAACGCTGCCGGCTTGCCGCGGATCTCGTCGAAGATGTCGGGCAACTCCTCCGGCGACCGCACGCCGCCACCGGTGGCCTCCGCGAGCTGCCGCATGAGCAGCGGATTGGCACGCGGGTTGGCGAGCTCGAGGTCCTGTCGGAAGACGGTGAAGCGGGCCGTGCGCTCGAGCTGCTTCGGCTGGCCATCGCGCGCCGCGCGAAGCACGAGCTTCCAGTCGCCCGGTTCGTCGAATGCGGCGACGGCGCCCGCAAAGGCATCACCCTTGCGCGGCACCCGCACCGCCCGCGGCTTGCCCGCGGGTGAAATGGCGACGGCCTCGATGGCCGTGTCGGTGACGGGCGTGCCGTCGGCCTTCGTCACCCCCGCGTCGAACGCGAGCGAGGCGCCGGGCGAAAGCCGCCGCTGCGCGAGTCGCACCCAGAGCGAGTCGCCCTCGGCGTCGTCCTTCCGCGCGAGCCAGAGGACGAGCTGACGCCAAAACCGTCGGTGCTGCTCGCCGGCGCCCTGCATCGCCCAGCGCCAGGTCGAGTCGGCCGCGAAGGCGAGCACGCGGCCTTCGCCGAATTCGCGGGCCACCAGGAGCGGCCTGCCATCGGCCGTGACCGCCAGCGGCTTGGCGGTGGGCACGAGCCGGCCAAGGTCGTTGGCACCTTCGAGCGGCGGCATCGCCCGCCAGGCCGCGAGCGTCTCTTGATCGGTCTTGCCCAGCCGCAGGATCGACACGCCGCCAAACTGCCGCTCGGGAAGCATCTGCAGCGGGCCCGGAATGTGGAGGCTCTCCCGCACGGGCTGGTCGAAGGCCTGCCGCGCGAGGCGATCCGCCTCGAAGGGCACGAGCGGCGCGAGCGCCGAACTCCCCCAGCCGCCCGCCTCGAAGGCATGAAATCCACCGAGCAGGCCGATTCCCGAGCCCGCCTTCACGCGGCCGAGGATGAGCTCGAGATCGTGCGGTCTGAGCGCCGACGCATCGAGGTCGCCGATCAGGAAGACGTTGTAGTTGCCCGCCGCCAGGCGGCCGAGATCGACCGGCCAGCGGTCGCGGCGGCTCGAGTCGATCCATTGGAAGTCAACCTGCATGTCGGGGCTCGCGGCGAGCACGCGCCTGAGAAACCGCTGCTCCACCCGCAAAGCTCCCTCGAGATAGAGCACACGCAGGCCGCCATCGACCACGTCGACGAACGTGGAGAGCTCGTTGTTGGTCACGACGGCCTCACCGTCCTGCGGCTCCACGACGAGCGACACCTTCCGTTCGCCGAGCTGGCCGTTGGGAGTCCACGCCAACCGCACGGGCTCCTCCACCGACTCCGACTCCGGCCGGCCCTTCACGCTGGTGCGGGCCACCTCCTCCATCCCGCCGGCGTCGTTCTCGGCGAGGAGTTTCACGACCACATCTCGGTCGGCGAGGCCATCGAGCCGCACGCGGCCGGCCACCTCGAGGGCGTTGCCGCGATAGACGGTCTCGCCCACCGCGAGATTCGACACCGCCGCGTCGCGGCCCTGCCCCGTGCCCCGCTGCTGGCCGAACGTGATGCTCCAGAGCGGCACCCCCGCATCCCCGACCTTGCGGGCAGCCGACTGCGGCGGCAGGTCGCGTGGCGGATAGGCGTGCTGGGCTCCGTCGCTGAGCACGATGACCCCGACGAGATGCTTTCCGGCGGCCGCCCGGAGGGCGTCTTCGATCGCGGCGCCGATCGCACTCTCGTCGGCCGAAGGCTCGTCCTTCCAGTCGCCCAATGGCAGCGGTTCGTCGGCTCCGGCGGCCACGACGCGGGCCTCGCGGTCGAATCGCCAGACGGTGATGTCGAAGTCGCCATCGGCCACGAGCGACCTTGCCGACGGCCGCGCCGCGGCCAGCGCGGCTCCCAATTCCTGCCAGCGGGTGCCGCCATTGGGGCCATCGGCGATGCTCATGCTCTCCGAAGCGTCGGCCAGCACGAGCACGCTCCCGTGCTGCCGCGCCTTGCGACTGGAGACGATCGTCGGCCGCAGCATGCAGGCCACGAGCGCGAGAAACGCGCCCAGCCTGAGGAGCACGAGCACGAGCCGGCCTGCGGCCGACAGACGCGAGCCATCGGGGCCGACCGCGAAGAGCACGGCGGCCAGCGCCAGCGTGATGATCCCCAGCAACCACCACGACCCCACCGGGTCGAGGTTCAGCGCCGTTTCGTTCAGCAGGCTCGCGGCGATCATGAGGGCGTCTCCGCGAGCATCGCGGGCACGGCTTCCGCCTCGCGCGGCGCGTAAAATCGATTGGCCACGATCCAATCGCCCGCCATCGCCACCGCCGCCAGGATGATGAGCCAGCCGAAGAGCTCCGCACCGATCCGCTCGAGGTTGACATCGCGGACGAGTTCCCGTTCCGAGCGGGCAAGCCGATGCTCCGCGCCGAAGATGGCCGTGAGCGCGTCATCGCCAAGCCGTGCCGTGTCGGTGGCGGCGGCATCGAGGTTGGCGCTGAACCCCTTGGCCAGCCCTCCCGCCTCGCCGCCCGAGCGGATCACATAGTTGCCCGCCACCTCGGTGGCCGTGACCGTGATCGTGCCCCGCTTTGGATCGACCGCTGCTGGAAAGTCGTCACCGGCGGGAGTGCGAACGAAGGCCGCTGGCAGGTCGCGCCGCTCCACGTGCAGCACCGCCGGCCGGCCGGCGATGATGTTGCGGTCGTCGGCCGTGTCGATCGCGTGCAAGAGCGTCTCGTTGGCGAGCATCACGAACGGCCAGGGCTCGAAGCCCGTCGCCAGCGTGTTCCAGGCGTCGGGATCGTTCGCCGATTGCGACACGGGCGTCGTCACCGTGATCACGGTGCCGGCGCCGAGCCGATGCTCGAGGATCGCGGGCAGCCCGTTGCGATAGGCCGCCACGGCAATCGCCCCCCGGGCGGCCCCATCGGCGGCCCCTGCATTCTCGACCGGCTCGAACTCCCAATGCCGCTGCACCGGAAAATCCTGCCACGGCACGGCATCCCCCACGCGCCGAAAAGGCGCGAGGATCGGGTGGTCGAGCGACTCCGGTGCGAGAAAGTTGCTCCCGTCGGGGCTCCGCCATACCCGCTTGATCCGACCACAAAGCAACTTTTCCGAGCCCGGCGAATTGAATCTCGCCGCATCACCGGCGCGTGGCCCGAGCCAGACGACGAGACCGCCCCCCGACGCCACCCACTGCGCGAGCGCGTCCCACGTGGCCGCAGGCAGCGGCGGCGGATCGACCAGCACGATCCCCTTCACACCATCCCACGACGTGCCGTCGAGCCGCTCGATGTCGACCACCGTGGCATCGAACCGCGCCTTGCCCGCCTTGCGGAGCGCCAAAGGCGCGATCGCCTGCGAGACAAAGATCGCCGTGCGGTCGGCCGGCGCGGGCGCCGCCACGAGCACGCGCGAGGCCGCGCCCACCTGCACCGTGAAATAGCGCACGTCGTCGGCCTCGAGATCGTCGGAGCCGTCGATGACCACGCGGCCCTGCCGAACACCCGGCTCGAGCCCCGCCACCTCGAAGGCTACCTCGACGGTGCTGCCCTGCTTCCAGGCCACCGGCTTGACCGCCCGCCGCGCATAGTGGCCATCGGCGGCGAGGAGTTCCACCGCCACGGCGCGGCTGGCATCGGGGCCGGTGCGGCTGGCCGCCACGGAGAGCGCTAGCGGCGTTCCCGCCGCCACCACGTCGTTCGCCAGATCGACCGCGTCGAGCGAGAAGTTTTGCGATGATCGAGCGCCCACGTCGACGTAGAGCACGCTCGCGTCGGGATGCGAGGCCGTCACGTCGAGCGGCGACGCGCCCTCCCAGGCACCGCGCGAGCAGTCGGTGAAGACATACATCTCGTGCCGCGCGAGGCCGGAGGTGTCGAGCAGCCGCAGGCCCTCCCGCATGGCGTCGGCGAGCGACACGGCGGGATTCGCGGCGGCGAGCCGATCGACCCGCGTGGCGGCGGCGGCGATCGTGGGCGAAAACGCCGCCGCGCCGCCGGAGGTGTCGAGCACGGCCACCTTGCTCGTCGGCGGCAGCTTGTCGAAGAGCACCTTCGCCATCGCGGCGGCCTGCTCGAGCCGCGTTCGGTTGGCCTCACGGAGCAGCATCCGCGGCGCGGCGTCGAAGACGAAGACGGCCGCCACCGGCCCCTCGCCGTCGGCGAGCCAGCCGGCCCCGCGCAACGTCGGCCGCGCGAGGGCCAACGCGAGCAAGGCCAGGGCCGCCATCCGTAAGAGCAACAAGAGCAGGTGATTGAGCCGCAGCCGCCGCCGATTGGCCGTCGCCCGCGCCTTCAGGAATCGCAGCGCCGGAAACTCCCGCTTCACCGGCTTCCGTCGCATGATGAGGTGCAGCACGAGCGGCACGGCGACGAGCGCCGCGCCGCCAAGCAGCATCGGAGTGAGAAACGTGAGGCCCATGATTTTCAGTCTACGACAAGACAGGCACGGAGGCCTGTCCTACGAGCCGGCGGAGCCGGCCAAGCGAAAATCGGCAGGATGCCGATGTCTCGCGTGAAGCAAGACAGGCACGGAGGCCTGTCCTACTTGCATCGCTAGGCCCGGAGGGCCGGGTTCAAGCCAGCGGGCGGAGCCCGCCAAGCGAAAATCGGCAGGATGCCGATGTTTCGCGTGAAGTTAGAATCTATTGCGGCGGCTGACGAGATAGCCCATCAGCGCGCGGTCGAACTGCATGCTCGTGTCGAGCGGCACGTAATCGATCCCCGAGTGGAAGCAGAACCGGCGGTAGTCGTCGCGGAAGACCTCCACGCCGGCCACATACTGCCGGCGGGCGGCGTCGGCATCGACGACGAGCCGGTCGGCCGACTCGGGCTCCGTGAATTCGACCATGCCCTCGAAGGGAAACTTCACCTCCGCCTCGTCGAGCACGTGGAAGAGGATCACGTCGTGGCCGCGGTGCCGCAACCGCAGAAGCGACTCGCGGATCGGCTCGGGATCGGCCAAGAGGTCGCTGAAAATCATCACGAGCGAACGGTGCCGCAGCATCGCCGCCACCTGCACGAGGCTGCGGGCCGCGTCGGTGCGGCCCGAGGGCTTCACCTTCGCGAGCACCGAGAGCACCTGCGCGATCTGCGACCGCCGCGACCGGGCCGGCAGGCTCGCGTGGAGCTTGTCGTCGAACGTCATCAGGCCGCAGGGATCCTGCTGGTGGACCATGAGCCAGCAGAGCGCGGCCGCGAGCGAGATCGAGTAGTCGAGCTTGGTGAGCTCCTGCCGGTAGGTGTAAGCCATCGAGCCGCTCGTGTCGATCACGAGGTAACCCGTGATGTTGGTCTCGGCCTCGAACTTCTTGACGTAGTGCTTGTCGGTCTTGGCGTAGACGAGCCAGTCGATGTCTTTCGGGTCGTCGCCCGCCGCATACTTGCGGTGCTCGCTGAACTCCACGGAGAAGCCCTGGTAGGGGCTGGCATGCAGTCCCTGCAGGAACCCGCGCACGATGAACTGCGCCCGCAGGTCGAGCCGCGCGATCTGCCGCACGACTTCCGGCTTCAGGTATTCCTCGACGGCTCTCACCGTGGTGTCTCCCCTTCGACGCTCACTTCACGAGCTTGGGGATCTCGGGCTCCGGAATCTCGCGAACGAGCCGCTCGACGATCGATTCGCTCGTCAGCCCGTCAGCCTGCGCCTGGAAGTTGGTGGCGATGCGGTGGCGGAGCACCGGCACGGCGATCCGGCGGATGTCGTCGATCGAGACGCTGAACCGGCCGTCCATCGCGGCCACGGCCTTGCCCCCCTGGATCAGAAATTGCCCGGCCCGCGGGCCGGCGCCCCAGTCAACGAGCTCCTTCACGTAGGCCGGCGCCTCGGCATCCTTCGGCCGCGTGGCCCGCACGAGCCGCGACACGTATTTGACGATGTATTCGCTCACGGCCACGCTGCCGACGAGCTTCTGGATGTTCACGATCGCCCGACCGGACAGCACCTTGCGCACCTCCGGCTTTTCGGCCCGGGTGGTGGCCATGAGGATCTGCTCCTCCTCGCTGGCCGTGGGGTAGCCCACCTTGATGTTGAACATGAAGCGGTCGAGCTGGGCCTCGGGGAGCGGGTAGGTGCCCTCCTGCTCGATCGGGTTTTGCGTGGCGATCGTGAAGAACGGATCGGGGAGCTGGTAGGTCTCCTGCCCCACCGACACTTCCCGCTCCTGCATCGCCTGCAGGAGCGCGGCCTGCGTCTTGGGCGGGGTGCGGTTGATCTCGTCGGCGAGCAGGATGTTGGTGAAGATCGGCCCCTCGACAAACCGGAAGTTGCGGCGGCCGGACTCGTCTTCCTCGAGCACGTTGGTGCCCGTGATGTCGGAGGGCATCAGGTCGGGCGTGAACTGCACCCGCTTGAAGCCCACGTCGAGGATTCGAGCGAGCGTCGAGACCATGAGCGTCTTGGCAAGGCCCGGCACGCCCTCGAGCAGGCAATGGCCGCGGGTGAAGATCGCCGCGAAGAGCTGCTCGATGACGTCGTTCTGGCCGACGATCACCTTCTGGAGTTCCTCCTGCATGAGCTTCCGGTGCTGCGCGAATTCCTGCAGGATGTCGTCGAGCGTCTTGGGGCGGGGGGCGGTGGACAAGGGGCGATCCTTCCTTGGGGGGCTGGCGACCTCTCAAGTATCCGCCGTGGCCCACGAAGCGGCAAACGCCACCGCATCCCGACGGGGATTCGCGCCCCGCCCGCTGCCGCGAACGAAAAAGCGGTAGAATCGCCAAGGTCGTGGATTCCAGGCCATTGGTTCCGATTCCCTGTCGCGAGGCGGGCAGTGCGTTCGAGCGGTCGGTTCATCGCGGTCGCGGCCCTCGTGGCGGCCATCTTTCTCGGACGGCCGGCCCTGCTCGCGGCCGACGAGCCCGCCCTTTCGCCGGAGAAAATCCAGCGGGCGATCGAGAAGGCCCGCGACTGGCTGCTCCGCGAGCAGAAGCCCAACGGCACCTGGGAATGCGGCATGCGCACGCAAGACACCCGGGTGGGCGCCACGGCGCTCGTCGTGCTCGCGCTGGCCAACGCCGGCGTCGAGGCCGAGCATCCGGCGCTGCGCAAGAGCCTCGACTGGCTCCGGCAGCAGAAATCGGAAGAAACCTACTCGGTGGCGTTGCAAACGATGGCGCTGGCGATGCTCGCCCCCGACACCGACCGACCGATCCTCGAGCGCAACGTGCAATGGCTCGAAGCGACGCAGGTTACCAACGGCCCCGCGGCCGGCTCCTGGTCGTATGGCAAGGCGAAGGGGACGGGCGACAACTCCAACTCACAGTTCGCGCTGCTCGGCCTGCACGAGGCCAACCGCGCGGGCATTCAAGTCGATCCGCGGGTCTGGCGGCTGGCCCACCAATACTGGGTGTCGGCCGCCAATGGCGACGGCTCCTGGGGCTATACGATCGGCAATAGCGGCGGCTCCGGCAGCATGACCTGCGCGGGGATCGCCAGCGTGTGGATCACGGCCGAGCACATCGGGGCCCCGGCGGCGATGGCCAACCGTGAGACGGTCGCCTGCTGCGGCGGCGGCTCCTCTCCCAAGGTGCTCGACCGCGCACTCGACTGGCTCGGCAAGAAGTTCACGGTGCTGGAAAACCCCGGCGGCGGGCGGACGTGGCACTACTACTATCTCTATGGCCTCGAGCGGGTGGGGAGATTCACGGCGCGGCGATTCATCGGCCAGGCCGACTGGTATCTCGAGGGCGCGCGGATGTTCGTGAAGACGCAGGATCCCTTCACGGGTTCGTTTCGTGCCGGGCCGATCGAAGACCCCGTCGTGGCGACGAGTTTCGCGCTGCTCTTTCTCGCCAAGGGCCGCCGCCCCGTGATCGTCGCCAAGAGCAGCCACGATCCCGGCAGCGACTGGAATCGCCACGGCCACGACATCGCCCACCTCGTCGAGCATGTCGAGGCACAGTGGAAGAAGGATTATCCCGCCGGCCTCTCCTGGCACGTGCTCGACACGCCGAATGCCACGCTCGACGACTTTCAGCAGGCGCCCGTGCTCTGGCTGTCGGGCAAGAATGCGTTCGATCTCGGCGCCGACGCAGGCCCGCGGCTGCGGCGCTACATCGACGAGGGGGGCTTCATCTTCGCCGAGGCCTGCTGCCCGTCGAGCGGTGAGTTTGACCGGCGGCTGCGGGAGCTCGTCGGCGAGATCTTTCCCGAGCCGGAATACCGGCTGCACCTGCTGCCACCGGAACACCCAGCCTGGCACGCCGAGCAGCTCGTGCCGCCGGAATTGCACCGGCCGCTCCTGGGCATCGACTACGGCTGCCGCACGTGCCTGATCTATGCTCCACCGACGGACCTCGACAAAAATGGCCCGTCGATGCCGAGCCTCTCCTGCCTGTGGGAGATCGGCGGCCCCTCCCGCGCGGGCCTGCCGCCGACGATCCGCGGCGAGGTCGATGCGGCGCTCGCCATCGGGATGAACGTGCTGGCCTACGCGACGAACCGCGAGCTCAAGCGGAAGGACGAACTCTTCGCGATCGAACGCCCGGTGGATGCGCCGCGCGACCGCTTCGAGCGCGGCCAGCTCGCGATCGGCAAGCTCCGCCATGCCGGCATGTGCGACGCGGCGCCCGCGGCGCTCGCCAATATTCTCCGGGCCGCGGCCCGCGAGCTCGATCTCCGCGTGGACGATTCACCGAGCCAGATCGACCCGGCAGACCCGCGGCTCTACGACTATCACCTCGTCTTTATGCACGGCCGCCAGGGCTTCACGTTCGACGAAGTCGGCCGCGCGGGCCTCCGGCAGTTTCTCGCCCGCGGCGGCACGCTGCTCGCCGACAGCGTCTGCGCCTCGAGCGGATTCACCGCCGCCTTCCGCGCGGAGATCGCCGCCGTCCTCCCCGACGGCAGGCTCGAGGAGATTCCCGCCGACGATCCGATCTTCTCGGCGGGCGAATACGGCGGCTTCGACATCCGCGAGGTGACGCTCCGCGAGCCGTCCGGCGGCGACGGTCCGCTCGCGGCCCGCAAGCGGCGAATCGCCCCGAAGCTCGAGGGCGTGCGGATCGGCGACCGCTGGGCCGTGATCTTCTCCCCATACGACCTCTCCTGCGCGCTGGAAAAGCAAAACTCGCTCGAGTGCACCGGCTACGACCGCGACGACGCCGAGAAGATCGCCCTCAACGTGCTCCTCTACTCCTTGAACCACTGATGTACGACGGGCCTCCGTGCCTGACGGCTGTTCGAAGACAGGCAGAGACGCCTGTCCTACGTAGGATAGGCCTCCGTGCCTGTCCCCGCAGGCACGCACTTCGATACACGCTCCCGGGGGCCGGCTACTGGGAGAGATAGAGGGGCAGCGGGCTGGCGCGGAGCAGTTTCAGGGCCGTCTCTCCGAACAGCTTCCGCAGCAGCAGGTTTTTCGCGCTGTTTCCGGCCACGATCAAGTCGGCACCCCATTGCTGCGCATACGGTACGAGCTCGTGCCGCGGGTCACCGTTGACTGCGTCGGTGTCGACCGTGCGGCCGTGCGCCCGGAAGTAGCCTGCCGCCATTTCGACGCGGCGGGCAGCCGCAGCGGCATCGTCATTGAAGCAGACGATACGCACAGCAGCGTCCGGATAGAGCCCTGAATGCACGAACTGCTTGAATGTTTTCGCGCTCTCGAGCGACCCGGAATACGCCACCAGCACCCGGCGGATCGGCCGATCTTCCTCGGGGATCGCGAGGATGGGCCGCACTCCATCGGCGACGAGCCGCTCGAGGGCATCGGAGGGCTCCGGCACCACGCCATGCTCGAAGAGACCATGCAGGCCGAAGACACAGAGGTCGTGATACCGCACGATATCGGCGGCGATGGCGAACGGATCGCCTGTCTCCTCGACGACACGGTGCGTCACCCTCTCGGCGAGGCAGCGCTGGGCGAAGAGTTTCGTGGCCGAAGCGATCTCGGCGGCGGCCTGCTCGTACCGCTGACGGCGGAGGTCGGCCGCTGCCGCCTCGACCCCCACGCCGATCGGCTTCGGGCCGGTCCAATCAAGCCGGAGGGGATCGGTCACAGCCAGGCCGACGAGTTCACCGTCATTGGCCTTCGCGATACGGATCGCCTGCGCCGTGACGGCGGCGGCCGTGCGGGTCGTGCCGAGCCCGACGAGAACTCTCTTGATCATCTGCGTCTCCTTCGAAATCGGTCCGGACGAGCCGGGACCTCGAGACGGATTATCCGGCCAGCCTTCAGGAAAGTCGATACACCAGCCAGAGCGCCCCGAAAACGATCAGCAGCACGAGCCAGGCATCCGGCTCGAAGAGCGGCAGCCGTCGTTCGACGCGATAGAGTTGGCCGAGCACCGCCACCGCCGTCGCGGCGATGACCGCGAGCGCCGTCAGGGCATGGATCGGCGACGCCGCGGAGAAAAGCGAACCAGGATGCGCAGCATCGAGCGGCGCGAAGAGAACCATATTGAAGGCGTTGCTGCCGAACGTGTTGCCGATCGCCAGATCGACTGCGCCACACCGGATCGCAGCGATCGTGGCGACGCACTCGGGCAACGACGTGGTCAAGGCAACGAGCGTGGTGCCGATGAATGAACCTCCGAGCCCCGAACGATCGGCAAGTGCGGCGGCCGTCCGAGCCAACATCGGCCCGGCGACACAAAGCACGGCAGCCGCAGTAGCGAACGAGCCCGCCGCCGGCGCGAGCTCCTTCCACTTCCAAGGCTCGGGCTGTCGGTGTTCCTCCGCGGGCGCCGCCTCGGCCGCGGCCCGCGCCGAGATTCGCTGATCGATGAAGATCATCCTTGCGCCGAGGATGTAGGCGGCAAGCAGCGACCATGACCAACCACCGATGCCGAGCCAGGAAAAGTGCGGAAGCCGACCGGCGGTGAGCAAGGCGGCTCCGGCGATGGCGGTCAGGGCAATCCCGAGCGTTGCCGACAGGGCATGGGAAGCGGCTTCCCGCGAGAGCATCGGCCGACCGGTCCGTTGCAGAAGATCGGCGACCGCGAGAATGAGCAGGTTCATGAGGCTGCTGCCGAGCAAGTCGCCCACGGCCAGGTCAGGATGTCCCTGGCGCACGGCTGCGAGATCGACCGTCAGTTCCGGCAGCGACGTAGCGGCCGCCAGGAGCAGGCTGCCGACGAGCAGTCTGCCAAGCCGCGTGGCGTCGGCGATCGTATCGGCCGACCGCGCGAGGACGATGCCGGCCACCGCAACCACGGCGGCAAGCCCGGCAAAGCTCAGTGCGAGTGAAGCCATTTCATGAGATCTCGGTTTGCGCGAATACCAGCCCACCCACTTTAACAGCCCCACCCAGACAGCCAGCCTGAGGCCGTGACGACTGGGCAAATCTGATCGATCGAGTCGACCCTGCCGATAAAGAAGGGCGTAGGGTGCGTGCAACGTGCTTCGTGCGAAGCAGTTGCGCTCCCTTGCGCTGCTTCCTCGCGGGAGTCTCGTGGCTGCCTCAATCGGTTCTCGGTGGATCTGCAGAGCAGCTGCGTGCGCGGCCGTGGTCGCGTTCTGCCTGTGCGGCCCATCGGTGCGCGGGCAGGCGCCCGTGATCGCGGAGGAGATTCCGCCCCCCGCCGCGGTCGTCGAGGAACTGCAGACAGACCTCCGCCGACTCGAGAAGGAGATCAAGGCCCTCCGCTCCCAGCAGGACAAGGCCGCCGAAGCCGCCGACAAAAAGAAAAAGGACGAAGCGAAGAAGCCGCTCTTCATCCTCAGCGGCCAGATGCAGGCCGACCAGATCTACTTCGGGCAGGATCAGATCAGCCGCGACGCCGTGGGCGACCTGCAGGACGGCGCCCAGTTTCGCCGCCTTCGCATCGGCGGCCGGGGCACGGCATTCGACGTCTTCGAATACTCGCTCGGCGTCGACTTCGCGCTCGCCAACCAGCCGAGCTACCTCGACAACTACATCGAGTGGAAGCAACTGCCCTATCTGCAGAACGTCCGCGCCGGCCACTACTTCGAGCCCTTCTCGCTCGAACGCGTCACGCAGAACCGCAACAACACGTTCATGGAACGGTCGCTTGTCGACACGTTCGCCCCGGCCCGCAACATGGGGATCATGGCCTATGGCAACACGGAAGACGAACTGGCCACCTGGGCGATCGGCACCTTCCGCACCAATAGCGACAACACGGGCAACGACTCATTCGACAGCGGCCAGGCGCTGACGATGCGCGGCACCTGGTTGCCGTGGTGGGACGAGGCGAGCGACGGCCGGTATTACCTCCACCTCGGAAGCGCCTACAGCTACCGCGACGCCTCCCAGAATCAGGTGCGCTTCCGCAACACGCCGGAAATCCGCAAGCAGCAGCCGGCAAACGTACTCGGCCCCGTCGGCCCGCCGTCGCCGAGCAATTACCAAAACGGCGTCCCCAGCCCCTTCGCGCCGATCTTCGTCGATACCGGCAACATCAAGGACGTCGACCATTTCCAGCTCTTCGACCCGGAGTTTGCGCTCATCCTGGGGCCTTTGTCGCTGCAATCAGAGTATGCATTCGCCGCGGTGCATCGCACCGGCCGGCCAGACCTCTTCTTCAACGGCTACATGGCGCAGGTGAGCTATTTCCTCACCGGTGAGCACCGCCCCTACGACCGGAAGCAGGGCATCCACAAGCGGGTCGAGCCCTTCGAAGACTTCTTCCGCGTCCGCACGAAGTCGCAGGGCATCCAGACGGGGCTCGGCGCCTGGGAGATCGCGGCCCGGTTCTCGAACATCGTGCTCAACGACAAAGACATCAAGGGCAACAACCTGACCGACTTCACCGTGGGCCTCAATTGGTATCTGAACCCCTACACCCGCTGGAAGTTCAACTACATCCGCGCGTTTCTCGAGGACGAGCGGGCTGGCAACAGCCTCACCGATGCCTACGGCATGCGGTTCGACTACGACTTCTAAACGCGATCCGAAAGCCGGAGAATCACGCCATGCACAAGCGAATCATCACTGCCATGCTGCTGGCCGCCGTCCTGCTCGCCTGTGGGGCGGCCGACAAACAGAAGGCCACCGACAAACCTGAAGACTTGAGCAAGCCGAAGGCCTCCGAAAAGGCCAAAGGCAAAGATGACAAGGGCAAGGACGACAAGAAAAAGTCGAAGGAAGACGAAAAGCCCGCCTGCATGCACTGCGGCGCCACCTGCGGGCTCACTCCCATCTGCGTCTGCGAGCCGGGCACGAAGAAAGAGCCGAAGGTCGAGTTCGACGTGAAGTGCGAGCCGATCTGCGTGGCCGGCTGTAGCAGCAAGCCCTGGCCGTTCGGGCTGTGCCACAAACACGTCAGCTGCACGAACTGCTGCGAGGAGCCGTGCCGGTGCCCGGGCTGGGTGCAGAACGTCAAGAAACTGAAGAAGGAGACGACCGACGAGGAGGTGGCCACGATCAAGCGCAAGGTGGCTTACATCTGCGACTGTTGCGCAGGTGGTGGTCCTATCGCCTCATGCACGGGAAGTTGCTGCGACGATCGCTGCGAGCACGGGCGCGCAGACTGGTGGTCGCTCCTCACTCGGTGGTGGCCACGAAGGCCCGCGGGATGAAAAAGAACCGGCCGCGCCGCCCGAGGGGCAGCGCGGCCGGGTGCGACTGGAATCTCTTCCGGGAGGTGGCAGCTTAATACCGTCCCTTATCGCCAGTGATGGTCTCTCCGCCGGCTCGCGTCACGAGCGACGAGAAGAGGCGGATCGAGATGTTGGAATTGATGAGCTTCACGCTGCCATCGCCAAAGGCCACGTTGGCCCCAGAGGGATGAAAGGCATAAACCTCACCGCCGCCGTCCGTGCCGTAGTAGCCGGTCTGAAACGCAGCCGTCTCGATGCTCTCACCATTGGTGGCATTCACGACCTTCGTCGGTGACGAGCGGAACGTGGCGCCGTTTGCCGTTGAGCCATCGATCGAGAGGTCACTTGCCGGACGCACCCAGCCGCCCGCATTCACGCGGCGGGCCGGGAACTGGGCTGTGGTGTCATCGGCCCGCTTGCGGCCGCGGTAGACGAAAGGCCGACCGGCGCTTTCTGCCAACAGAATCGTGTTGGACAGGCCGTCGGTGGCATCCTTCAGGCTCGGCTTGAACCCGTCGCCGTAGTCCTTGCTCATCAGACCGTCTCCCGGGCTGGCCCGCGTGTTGCCGGCGTTCGTCGGCGCCGCAGCGGCTGCGACATCGGCAAGATTGTCGTTCGGCGTGCCGGTCGTATTCGCCAAGGCAAAATCGACGTAGACCGTCGGCGAATAGTCGGTCGGGGCGCAGAACAGGCCGTTCGTCGAAAAGCCGTTGCCAGCCGGATTGACCACTGCCCGCGTTGCCGTCGTGGGATACGCGAAGGGCTGCGTGCTCGACTGCGGGTCGGCGTCGTAGCGACTATCCGGCCCCGGAGCAGAGCCGCACTCCACGACCCCGAGCCGCGTGTGGGCGAGCACGGCATTGGGGATCGTGAAGCCAGCAGCCGGCGTCACGGAGCCCCAGTTCGAGTTCTGGTCGTAGCTGTCGAACAGCGCATTCTGCTCGAGAAACGGCAGGATGCGCGTGATCCACGAAATCCGCACGGTGCCCGGCCTCGCGCTGTTGGGCACCTGGCCGGCGTTGCCATCGGCGAAGGTTTGGCAGGCGAGGGCCAACTGCTTCATGTTGTTGGTGCACGCTGACCGCCGGGCGGCCTCTCGAGCCGTTTGCACAGCGGGCAAAAGCAGCCCGACGAGCGTGCCGATGATCGCGATCACGACCAGAAGCTCGACGAGCGTGAAGCCGCGTCGGCTCGGCGGCGGGGATGGCGGAACTGATTTCAGATAGATACGCATGACCACTCTCCTTGGGGTGACAACTCACGAAACGAACGAAACGAACGAAAAATCAGAGTTAGCGCCGCACCAGCACCTTGAGGCCGACGAGATCCTCCGTCACGAGCACGCGCAGCGGTGTCTGGGCCGGATCGGCGTAGATCTTCGGAACGACAGGGGCTTTCTTGCCGCGGGGCGAAGGCCCACCTTCGACGACGATGGCGTAGCTGCCGGCCGGGATTCCCACCGTTGGATCATTGCTGAACGTGCCGTCGGCGGCCGTGAAGACGGCCTGCGTGAAGGCTTCGCCGTCTGGGGCTTTGCCATGAAACACGAGCGTGACCCGCCCGAGCGGCTTGCCGTCGATCATCGCGGTGCCCGCGATCGAGTGTCGGGCCACCGGCCGCGCCATGAGCGCGCCGGCGAAGAGCAGCCCGCCGACCGCGAGGACGACGACGACCGTGAGCCCCCAGCGCACGGCCCCGAGCCGCGATACCGATTCGCCGATCGTGTCGGAGACGGAGCCAATGGCGCCGCCGAGAGCCGACTGCCGACGCTGCGGCTCCGAGCCATATTTATGGCGGCGACGGCGGTCGTCGATGAGCCGCCGCAGCGCCTCGTCGGCGGCAGCCGACGTCGCGTTGCCGGGATTCTTGCTGCGGCCGGAGATCGAGATCCGCGCCCGCGGATCAGACGGCATCGAGAATGCTGCGGTGGCCATGTCGAGGGCTCCTGACGGTGAGCCATCGCGGTCCTCCGGTCATTCCGGTCAGCGTCGCGGGGGGGAATCGGAAAAGGTTGTTTCGAAGTTCTTATCGTTGACTTCGTGGTGGAGTCGTCTTTTCAAGCCTTGTCTTTTCGGTGCGTTCGATCTGCACGACCACGCCGTCCTGCACGATGGCCAGCACCGACCCGAATCGCAGGCCGTGCAGGGCATCGCCGATCCGACGCAGCGCCGCATCGGCCCGCGAAGCCTCGCTCCGTCCGTCGGACGCCAGGGCAGGCGAATTGTGCGTTTCGTGCGTCATGGCGAATCAGACGAATGCGGGGTCAGATGACGTATTCGGGGCCGGGGATGAACACTCGTGCCCGACGCGGTGTGATCGCCACATGCGCGCCTGGCTCCAGATTGATCCGCAAATGCCGTGCCGTTTCCGTCGGAATATCGACGTGCAGCTCCTGCTCGGAGCCGTGGGGCTGGCAGGCCACCCGCGTGATGGCGCCCGATCGGCTCACCCGCAGCACGCTCGCCGGCAGCGAGGTGCCGAGGCGGTTGGCCACGGCCGACGGCGGCGAAAGCTCGAGCTCGTGCGGCCGCAGGTAGACGCGGGCCTCGCGGGCCTGGGCATGGGGATATTCGGGGTAGTCGATCGGGATGCCGTGCCAGAAGGCACGGCCATTTTCCACGCGGCCGTGATAGACGTTCACGTTGCCGAGGAAGTCCATCACGAACGGCGTGGCCGGATGGTCGAACACGTCGTCGGGCGTACCGTTTTGCTCGATCTGCCCGTGATTCATGACGACGACCCGGTCGGCCAGTTCGAAGGCCTCTTCCTGGTCGTGCGTGACGAACACGCTCGTCATGCCGATCTCGTCGTGGAGCCGGCGGAGCCACTGCCGCAGTTCGACCCGCACCTTCGCATCGAGCGCCCCGAACGGCTCGTCGAGCAGGAGGATCTTCGGCCGGATGGCGAGCGCCCGGGCGAGCGCCACCCGCTGCCGTTGTCCGCCGGAAAGCTGCGAGGGCTTCCGACCACCGAGCCCCTCGAGCCGCACGAGGTGGAGAAGCTCCTCGACGCGGCGGCGAACCTCTTCCGCCGGCGTCTTCCGCAACCGCAGGCCGAAGGCGATGTTTTCAAACACGCTCATGTGGCGGAAGAGGGCGTAGTGCTGAAACACGAAGCCCACCTCGCGCTCGCGGGCGTGCCGCTCGGTGATGTCTTCGCCGTCCTCCTCGATCAGCCCTTCGTCGGGGAATTCGAGGCCGGCGATGATCCGCAGGAGCGTGGTCTTGCCCGAGCCAGAGGGCCCCAGCAGGGCCAAGAGCGTGCCGTCTGGCACGTCGAGCGAGACGCTGTCGAGCGCCCGGAACGAGCCGAAGGATTTCGTGATCTCACGGACATGAATGCTCATGCGACGGCACCCTCCACGTTTTTGTGGTCAAGCGAATCGGCCAAGGATCGGGCAGCTTCCAGTTCCCGCGACTCCGCCTCCAGCCGCCGTTCAATGACGAACTTGGCGACGAGCGTGATGAGCGCGAGGCCGGCGAGCACGCTGGCCACGGCCATCGAGGCGGGCTGCCGGTATTCCTGGAAGAGTTTTTCAACGCGGAGAGGCATCGTGTCGGTGGCGCCGGCGATGTGGCCGCTGACGACATAGACCGCACCGAATTCACCCATGGCGCGGGCATTGGCGAGCACGATGCCATGAAGCAGCGCCCAGCGGATGTTCGGCAGTGTCACCCGCCAAAACACCTGCCAGCCGCTGGCGCCCAGGCTCACGGCCGCCATCTCCTCTTCGGGGCCGATCGACTCCATCACCGGAATCAGCTCGCGGACCACCAGCGGCAGCGTGACAAACGTCGTGGCCAAAACGAGCCCGGGCCACGAGAAGATGATCTTCCAGTCGAGCCAGGCGAGCGTCGGCCCCAGAAGCCCCTGCCGCCCGAAGATCAAGACGAGCGCGAGGCCCGCCACGACGGGCGACACGGAGAACGGCACGTCGAAGAAGGAAATCAACAGCGAGCGGCCGGGAAACCGGAACCGGGCCACGAGCCAGGCCGCCGCCACGCCGAAGACGGTGTTGATCGCCACCGCCACCGGGGCCACCGTGAGCGAGAGCCAGATCGCATGCCGCGTGTCGGGGTCATGGGCCAGCGCCTCCCACCAAGCATTCGCGCCGCGGGCAAAAGCCTCGTAAAACACGCTCGCCAACGGCACGACGATGAGCAGGCCGACGACGCCCACGGCGGCGGCGACGAGCGCGACCGTCAGCGGTGTCGAGGCGGCGGTTGTGGTGGGCTTGGCAGGCATGCGCGTTTACTGGGCGTTGCGGGCGAGCCGCTGCTGGAGGGCGTTGACGACGACGAGCAACGTGATCGACATGGCGAGCAGCACGACCGCGATCGCGGTCGCCTCCGCATAGGCGAATTCCTCGAGCCGCGCCACGATCAAGACCGGGGCGATCTCCGTCTTGAAAGGCATGTTGCCCGAGATGAAGACGACCGATCCATATTCGCCGAGGGCGCGGGCCAGCGAGAGGGCGAAGCCGGTGACGACGGCCGGCAGGATCGCCGGCAGCACGACGCGGAGGAACGTCTGCGTCCGCGAGGCCCCGAGGATCCGTGCCGCCTCCTCGGTATCGCGGTCGAGGCTCTCGATCACCGGCTGCACGACGCGGATCGCAAAGGGCAGGCTCACGAACACGAGCACGAGCACGATGCCGAGATACGAATAGGCCCCCTGGATGCCGAGCGGCACGAGCCATTGGCCGAGCCACCCCTTCTTCACGTAAAGCGCCGAATAGACGAGCCCCGCCACGGCGGTGGGCAGCGCGAGCGGCACGTCCACGAGCGCGTCGAGCAGCCGGCGGCCGGGAAACTCGATCCGGGCCAGCACCCAGGCCACGAGCAGACCGAGGAGCGAACTCACGACAGCCGCGATCACTGAGGCCGAGAGCGAGACGGCGTAGGCGGCCCGCGAGCGGGGCGTCCAGGCAGCGTCGAAAAAGCCCGCCGGCCCGAGCGACGCCGCCCGCAGGACGAGCACGGCCAGCGGAAACACGACGAGCGCCAGCACGACGAGCGACGTGATCGCCAGGCTCGCGCCGAAGCCGGGCAGCACCGCGGCATGCCTGCGCCGACGCGGCGCGGCAGACGCCGCCCGACGCGGGCCGGCGGCGAAGGCTGAGGTGTCGGCGAGCGCGATCATGTCTGCGGTCGAGTTGGGCATGAATGGCGAGGTTTGTTGTCAGGAAGCCCGACGGGCAATCGCGGATGTCTCAACGGCCGGGCTGGTAGATGGCGTCAAACACGCCACCTTCGCCGAAGAAATTCTTCGTGGCCGCCGGCCAGCCGCCGACGGCGTCGATCGTGAATGTCTCGATCTCCGGCCAGGCTTCGTTGGCGGCCGGCGTCGGTGCGTTTTCACCCCAGGGACGGTAGTGATGCTTCGCGATGATCGCCCGCCCCTCCGGCGAATAGAGAAAGCCGAGGTAGGCCTCAGCTGCGTGCCGCGTCCCCTTCTTGTCGACGTTTTGATCGACGACCGCCACGGGCGGATCGACGCGGATCGACTTCTTCGGATAGACGATCTCCAGTTCGCCGCCGGCCTCGTCTACCTCGAGATGGGCCTCGCTCTCGAACGTGATGTGCACGTCGCCGAGGCCCTTCTGCGAAAACGTCGCCGTGGCGGCGCGGGCGCCGGTGTCGAGCACGGGCGTCCGCTTGTAGAGCTCCGTGACAAACGCCTTGGCATCCTCCTCCGAGCCGCCGCCGGTGATCACGGCGCCCCAACCCGCCAGAAAGCTGTATTTGCCGTTGCCGCTGGTCTTGGGATTGGGCGTGATGATCGAAACGTCACCCTTGACGAGGTCGCTCCAGTCCTTGATTCCCTTCGGATTCCCCTTGCGAACGACGAAGACGACGACGGAGTGATAGGGCACCGACTGATTGTCGTAGCGATTCTGCCAGTCGGGCTTCACGAGGCCGGACTTCGCCACGGCCTCGACGTCGGGCCAGACCGCCAGCGTGACGACGTCGGCATCGAGGCCGTCGATCACGGCCCGAGCCTGGCTGCCCGACGCGGCGTGCGACTGCTTGATCGAGACTGCGCGGCCGTGCTCCGCCTGATACTTCTTCGCGAAGGCGTCGTTGATCTCGCGGTAGAGCTCGCGGGTCGGGTCGTAGGAAACGTTGAGCAGCGCCACGGGGCCGGCATCCGCGGCGAGCGCCGCGCTCCCGGCGAGGGCGACGAGCACGGGGACGGAAAGGGCGACGAACGAACGGCGCGGCAGCATGGGCATGGATATCTCGGGAATGACGTGGTTCGGAAAACGAGGATGCGACAACCCCTATGGGCAAGGGCCGTGCCAACCGAACGAGTCCCCCGCACCGGACCCACGCGGCAGAAAAATGCCGCTCTATCCGGCCCAGCTACCCGAAAATCCGCCAGGTCTGAAAGAGCCGTGCTATGTGCCGGACGAGACGCCGTGACATTTGACGGCGCCCGTGTTTTTTCACGGGCTGCACTCAGCCTTCGCGATACGTCCTCTCGACCCGCTGTCGTTCGCGATCGATCTGCTCGCCGGTCGCCCCCAGCCGCTCCAGGATGCGCGCGGTAAACGCCAGCGCCACCTCTCCCTCGCCAGAAAACACGTCCTCGGCCCCGGCCTTGCGGAGCTTGGGCAGCTCGCGCACGTAATGCGACCGCGCAAGGACGTGAACCTCCGGATTGAGCTCCTTGGCGCGGCGGACGATCTCCTCGTCCACCGTGCCCGAGCCCGATGTGAGGATCAGGTTCTCGGCGGCTTGAATGCCCGCCTCGACGAGCGTCTCGGGGCGACTGGCATCGCCGTAGATGGCGTTGACGCCAAACACCTTGAGTCGCCGCACCGTTTCGAGATTGAGCTCGATCACTGTCGGCTCGATCTCGTTATCGAGCAGGAGTTCCGTGACCGTCTGCCCGACCGGGCCGTATCCGACGACCACCGCGCGGTGCCGTGGCGCGGCTTCGGCATCCGCCAACGCCTCGTCGCCGTCCTCCATCGGCTCACCCACCCCGCCGCGCGACAGCCATCCGGCCATCGCGTCGCTGGCCCGATAGAAGAGCGGATTGAGCGTGATCGAAACGATCGCCGTGGCCACCAGGCTGTCGAGCACGACATCGGGAACCGCGCCGAGTTCCTTGCCGAGCGACGCCAACAGGAATGAAAACTCGCCGATCTGTGCCAGCGACACGGCCACCGGCATCGCCGTCCGCAGCGGATAGCCGAGCGCCGCCATGATTCCCAGCGCCGCCAGCGGCTTGGCGAGCATCACGATCGCCATCGTCGCCGCAAACGCCCCCGGCGCCTGCACGATCGCAAAGGGGTTGAAGATCATGCCGACCGACACGAAAAAAAGCACCGCAAACGCGTCGCGCATCGGCAACGCCTCCGACGCGGCCCGCAGACTGAATTCGCTGCGGCCCACGATCATGCCGGCCAGAAACGCGCCCAGCGCCATCGACACGCCGAACACTTTCGTCGCACCGACGGCGATCCCCAGGGCCACGACGAGCACGGCGAGCGTGAACAGTTCCCGCGACCGCGTGGCCGCCACCCGGTCGAGCAGAAACGGAATCACGCGGCCCCCAATAACGAACGTGACGGCGATGAGCGCGAGGATTTTTGCGCCGGCAATGCCAAGGGCCCCTGCCACGCCCTCGAGCCCAAGCGCATGGTCGCCGACAAGCGCGGGCAACAGCACGAGCGCGACCACGGTGAGCAGGTCTTCCACCACCAGCCAGCCCACGGCGATCCGCCCGGGCCGCGTATGCAGGTCGCGGTTGTCGGAGAGCACACGCACGAGCACGACCGTGCTGGCCACGGAAATCGCCCCGCCATACACGAGCCCCGTCGCCCAACCCCAGCCGAGCAGGTGGCCCACCAAGGCCCCGAGCGCCGTCGCTACGCCGCTTTGCACGAGGGCTCCGGGCACCGCGACGCGGCGCACGTCGAGCAATTCCCGCAGGTGAAACGTCAGCCCCACGCCAAACATGAGCAGGATCACGCCCACTTCGGCCAACTGCTGCGCGATCGGGTAGCTGGCCTCGAAGCCGGGCGTGAATGGGCCAATCGCGACGCCGGCCAGGAGATAGCCCACGATCGGCGAGAGCCGCATGCGTTGCGTGACATAGCCGAGCACGAGTGCCGCGGCGAGGCCGGCAGTGAGCGTCAGAATGAGGTCGATATCGTGCATGGCCATGGCTTCCGGGCGGACCGTTATACCCGTCTTGGGGGAACTGGGCAGGCGGCCGGCCCACGCCCGACCCGCGGACTGGCACATTCCGTCGCGTGATCACGCACGTGCAGCCGGCAGGGCTGGGCTGACGCCATGAAGGGGCTTGCGGCGGATGACGCTCAGAAACGCGCGCTCGGCGGAGGTGAGGTCATGCGGATCAAGCACGTGCACATCGATCTTTTCGTCGCAGACGCTGCGAAACGCGACGGCTATCCGCAGGGAAAGGCGGAACCGGTCTTCGGCGGTCAGCCCCGGGGCGAACACGATGAGGTCGATGTCGCCGCCGCGGGCCGCGTCGTCGACGCGCGAGCCGAAAATCTCGACCGGGTAATCGACGCCTTGCATCGCGTATGCGAGCGCCTGTCGTTCGAGATCGCTGAGCCGCATGTCATCGCCTCCGGCTGGCATCGACGTAACGGCGAGCCGTCGCGACGGCATCGGCCACCACGGGCCGATACGATTCGATCAACAGCGCATAGATGCCCTGCACCTTGTCGGAAAGATAGTCGTGGGCGATGCGGTTGCGGACCTTGCGCATTTCCATCCAACGATCGACCTGGTCGATGAGACCAAGCTTGCACATCAACCCCAGACAGTCGCGCACGGTCGAACCGGTGCCCGCCGTCTCGAATGCCTCCACGGTGCGGAAGAACTTTAGAAACACCTCGACGCCCCGCTCGAAGCGGGTGACAAGGGCGTCGTAGGGTTCCAATTCGTCCGGTGAATAAGGACGGTTCGGGTCGAACGGGCGAAGTTTCGCTGCCGAGTGCAGATACAGCGCTGCGGCGCGGTCCAATGTTGCGTGGGCTTCTTCGAGAAGCTCGTGAAGATCGGCGTTGCGATTCATCCTTCCAGTCTAACAACGTGGAACGTGGCAGGCCCGCGAAGCGATGGCTCGCGGGCCATGGTTGGGGTGCCTGTTCGCCGCGGTCTAGAGGCCGAAGTCGTCCTCCGGCAGCGAACCGGACATCCCGATCAACTGATAGAGCGGCGTGGAGAGATACCGTTCCCCGGTGCTGCAGGCGAACGTGACGATCGTCTTGCCCGCGTTCTCGGGACGCGAGGCCAGGCGGTGCGCGACGGCCACGTTCGCCCCGCTGCTCACGCCCACGAGCAGCCCCTCCTCGCGGGCCAGCCGGCGGGCACAGTCCATCGCCTCGGCGGTGGTCACGGTCTCGACCGCATCGACGACCCCGCGGTCGAAATTCCTGGGCACAAAGCCAGCACCGATGCCCTGGATGCCGTGCTGCCCGGGAGGACCGCCGGAGAGTACCGCCGACTCGGCCGGCTCGACCGCGATCGACCGTACGTTGGGATTGCGCATCTTGAGAAAACGGCTCACGCCCGTGATCGTGCCGCCCGTGCCGACGCCGGCGACGATGATGTCGACCTGGCCGGCGGTCGCCGCCCAGATCTCCGGGCCGGTCGTTTCTTCATGGATCGCAGGATTGGCTGGGTTTTCAAACTGCCGTGGCATCCAGCCGCCGCGCGTCGCGGCGAGAAGCTCCTCAGCCCGCTCGATGGCGCCCCGCATGCCGGCCTTCGCGGGCGTGAGGATGAAATCGGCGCCGAGGCCCAGGAGCAGCGCGCGGCGCTCAGTGCTCATCGAGTCGGGCATCGTGAGCGTGACCGGATAGCCCTTGGCCGCGGCGACGAATGCCAGCGCGATGCCGGTGTTGCCACTGGTGGGCTCGATGATGCGGCCGCCTGGCTCGATCGCCCCATCCGCTTCGGCCGCCTCGATCATTGCCAGGCCAATGCGATCCTTGACACTGCCGAGCGGGTTACGGTTTTCCGCTTTTACGAGCACCGCCGCGTGATGCCTGCCGAGCACCCGCGTGAGACGCAACAGGGGCGTTCGGCCGACGGTCTCGAGCAGGCCCTTGGGGCCACTGGCTTGCATGACTGGTGTTCGTCCGTGATCGATGGCTCAACAGGAAACGTTGACGACCAGGACTTGCAGGGTGCAAAGGCCGTGCCGACGAAGGACACGACCAGCACGCCAAGACGAATCCGAGAAACTGCCTTTTTCTGTTGGAATTCCGAGATAAACGGGGGCGTTCGCCGAAGCGGGGAACGAGAAGTATGATAAATGACTCATTTTTTAAAAATAGGTCATAATCGGTCATGCGCCCCGATCCGTCCGATGCACTAGTGTCTCATGCGAGGGCCGAGGGGGCAGTCTCGACCGATGAGGCGATGAGACTGCTTGGTGTGTCGCGGGCGACCGCCCAGCGCCGGCTCCGGGAACTCGTCGCGCAACAGCGGCTGGCCCGCGAGGGAGCCGGACGCGGGGCGCGGTATGTGCTTCCGAGCAACCGTTGGGAGCGGCAGCTCGCGGGCCTCGAGGAAGACTCGCTGTGGCGCGAGGTGCGGACAACACTTGTTGACCTGGGCCTTTCGGACCGGGAGCTCGGCACGGTGGGCTACACGTTCACCGAGATGGTAAACAACGCGATCGACCACAGCCGAGGCGACACGTTGCTGGTGACCGCCACCGCATCGCCATCCGGTGTGGTCATCGAGATTTGCGACGACGGCATCGGCGTCTTTCGCTCCGTGCGAGAATCACAGCGATTGCCCGACGACGTCGAGGCTGTTTTCGTGCTCGAAAAAGGCCGATTCACGACGCAGCCGGAACGCCACAGCGGGGAGGGAATCTTCTTTGCGTCGAAGGCCGCAAATCGCTACCTGCTTGCGTCTGGCAGGGTGGCATGGATCACCGACAACGAAGCTCACGACACGACGATCCAACTCCAGCCCGAACCGCGGCGAGGCACCCAGGTTGTCCTCACGTTCATTCCTGGGAGGGTGTTCGCGCTCGCGGACGTGTTTCGGCGTTGGACCGATCCCGACACGCTTGCATTCGATCGCACCCGCACGACCGTGCGGCTCGCCGGCTTCGGCGTGCAGCTTTTGTCACGCTCCGAAGCCCGGCGGGTGACGATTGGCCTCGAGCCGTTCCGCCACGTCACGATCGACTTCGCGGGCGTGGACATGGTCGGGCAGGGATTCTGCGACGAGGTGTTTCGCGTTTTCGCCGCCGCCCACCCCCAGATCGAGCTTGCCACGGTGGGCATGAATGAAAGCGTGGCGTTTATGGTCGAACGGGCCCGTCGCAAAGCATAGATTGCTTGTTATGCAGATTTGACGGCGGAAAAACCTGTAAATAAGATCGACGAACTGGGATATATGGCCGTGTCATTTCACGGCCTGATCTTCATTCCTTTCCGATCGCAGCTCCCCGGAAAGCCGCCATGCCAGCCGATGACGTCAGCCGCGTGGTGGCCGAAGTGTGGCGGGAGGCGTGCCGCCACATCGAGCTGGAGTCGGCGGTGACGGCGATCGCCACGGCGATCGCCGCCCACGGGCCGTTTCGTGCCGTGGCGGTGATTCGCCCCGATGCCACGACGCGGATCGTGGAGGCGCGGGCCGTCGGGTGGGTTGGCCGCAGCGGGGACGTGGCAGCCTGCACCGCTCCCCTCGGGGTGGCAGCCTGGCAGAAACTGGTGAAGTGGCTGCGGGAGGGCGACCTCGTGCATGCCACGATCACCGGCGGATCGGAATGGCGATCGCTCCTGCCCTCCGGACTCAACGGCGACCTCTTGCTCGCGCCCTTGAAAGCGCAGCGGCCGCTCATGGGCGCCATGGTGCTCGCAGCCGATCCGGGGCAGTCGTTCGCGCCGTCGCAGCTTGCGCTCGCGATGCAGCTCGTCGAGCCGCTCAGCGTCGCGCTCGAAAACGACGCCCGCCTCCACGAGCTCAGGTCGTTGCGGGAGGCGGCGGAGGCCGATCGCGAGACGCTGCTCACGCGGCTCGGCCGCCAGGATGTCAACGAAGAGGTGGTCGGCGCCCGCACCGGGCTAAGGCATGTGATGGAACGCGTGGAGCTCGTCGCCCAGTCCGACGTACCGGTGCTGATCCTCGGCGAGACGGGAACGGGCAAGGAGGTCGTGTCACGCGCGATCCACACGCGATCAGGCCGCCCGGAAGGCCCGTTCATTCGCGTGAATTGCGGCGCGATTCCCCCGGAGCTCATCGACTCGCAGCTCTTCGGCCACGAGAAGGGGAGTTTCACCGGAGCCTCCGACCAGCACAAAGGCTGGTTCGAGCGGGCCGACCGGGGCACGCTGTTTCTCGACGAGATCGGCGAGCTGCCGCTGCCGGCGCAGGTGCGGCTCCTGCGGGTCTTGCAGGATCATCAGATCGAGCGAGTCGGCGGCAAGTCGCCCGTGCATGTCGACGTGCGGATCGTCGCAGCCACCCATCGCGATCTTTCGGCGATGGTGAAGGAGAAGACGTTTCGCGAAGATCTCTGGTATCGGATCAACATCTTCCCCATCCTGCTGCCCACGCTTCGCGAGCGATTGGAAGACATTCCGGCGCTCGTGCGTCACTTCGCCCATCGCGCCGCGACGAGGTTTGGCCTGCCGTTGGTCGAGCCCACCGAGGCCGACCTGCAACTGCTGGCCGGCTACGACTGGCCCGGCAACATCCGCGAACTTGGGGCGGTGATCGATCGGGCCGCCATTCTAGGAGGAGGCCGCCGGCTCGATGTCGGCACGGCGCTCGGCCTGGGCCGGCAGCTGGCGCCGCCACCGCCGCGGGGCCTGCCGGCCGACATCACGCTCTACGAAGTGGTGCCCGAGGATCCTGTGGCTTCGGCCGCGGCCCCGGCCCCGCTGACCGGAGACGTCGTGCCGCTGGCCACGGCAATGCGGCAGCACATCGAGCGGGCCCTGATCGCGACCCGCGGGCAGATCGAGGGCCGCCGCGGTGCCGCCGCCCTGCTCGACATCAACCCGCACACGCTCCGCGCCCGGATGCGAAAACTCGGCATCGACCCCGGCGCTTTCCGCGACTGACGAGACACCCGCGGTGAAAAATCATCCGGCGACGCTTCCCAAAAGCCGGTGGTCTCGTTAAAGTGCGCAAACTTTGCGTGCATCGAGTGCAGCCAGTCTGCTTCGATGTGATCTTCGAAAAACAGTTTCCGCGTTGCTGACCGGTCCTCTTGGAGGCGCGCTTGCTCGATCTGGAGCAGGAGGCCCCTATGCCGGTCTATGCAGACAATGTCGACGCGATCGGGCGGACGCCGCTCGTGCAGATCAACCGCCTGACGCAGGGCCTCGATGCCCGCGTGCTCGCGAAGATCGAAGGCCGCAATCCGGCCTACAGCGTGAAGTGCCGCATCGGCGCGGCGATGATCTGGGATGCGGAGCGGTCCGGCCGGCTCAAGCCGGGACAGCACGTCGTCGAGCCGACGAGCGGCAACACCGGGATCGCGCTCGCCTTCGTCTGCGCCGCCAAGGGCTATCCGCTCACGCTCCTGATGCCGGAGTCGATGTCGATCGAACGGCGGCAGTTGCTCAAGGGTCTCGGCGCGAATCTCGTGCTCACGCCTGCGGCCGAAGGGATGCGCGGCGCGGTCGCGCGGGCCGAGGAGATGGCCCAAGACCCGGCCTATTTCATGCCGCAGCAGTTCAAGAACCCCGCCAATCCCGAGATCCATTTCAAGACGACGGGTCCCGAGATCTGGAACGACACCGAAGGCAAGGTCGACGTGTTCGTGGCGGGTGTCGGCACCGGCGGCACGATCACGGGCGTGTCGCGGTTCTTCAAGCACGGCCAGGGGCAGAAGCTCCATACCGTGGCCGTCGAACCGGAGGCGAGCCCGGTGCTCTCCGGCGGCAAGCCGGGGCCGCACAAGATCCAGGGCATCGGCGCGGGCTTCGTGCCCGACGTCGTCGATCGCTCGCTCATCGACGAGATCCTCACCGTCAGCAATGAGGAGGCCTACGCGGTGGCCCGTCGGCTCGCGAAGGAGGAAGGCATCCTCTGCGGCATCAGCTGCGGCGCGGCGATGCACGCGGCCCTGCGGGTGGCCGCCCGCCCCGAATCGGCAGGCAAGACGATCGTCGTCGTGCTCCCCGACTCCGGCGAGCGCTACCTCTCCACCGGCCTCTACGAATCCTGAATCGAATGACTGAAAACGAGCGAAGGGATCGGCGGAAGCTCGACGAGCCCAAACCTCACGATGGCGCCGCTTCGGCCCACCGCGAGGAGACTTCTGCCGTCCCGAAGCGAAAGACTCGATCAATGGAGACACTTCAATGAGTGACAGCCTTCTGCAGCGCAGCGTGACGACGGCGGTGGCCCGCAATCTGGCCACGACGTCGAAGACCCGGCCGATGATGATGTCGATCACGCCTCGGCATCTGCTCCATCTCCTGCCCTGGGTGCAGGTGGAGGGGGGCACCTACCGCGTCAATCGCACGAAGGTGGAGCTCTCGAAGGCGGAGCGGATCGAGATCAGCCCGGCGCCGGACGGACTGTCGTTTGCGCCTGGGGCGCTGCGGAGCGTGCCCCTCCTCGCGAAGCTGCCCGACTCGGTGCTCGAGCGGATGCAGCAGCGGTTTCGCACGGAGGAGGTGCCGCTCGGCAGCGACCTGCTCATCGAGGGGCAGGATCGCAGCACGTTCTTCGTGATCGCGCAGGGGCAGGTGGAGATTCTCTCGAAGGGGGCCCATGGCCGTGATCTGCGGGCGGCCCTGCTCACGGAAGGGGAGTTTTTCGGCGAGGTCGATCTGGTGAGCGACCGGCCGAGCGACATCACCGTGCGCACGATCACGCCCTGCGTGCTGCTCACGTTCTCGCGACGCGATCTCGATGCCGTGCTCGATGAACTGCCGAACCTCCGCGACGATTTCAAGAAGGCGATCGACGAGCACCTCGAGCTGCGAAGCACCGTGAATCGCTATGGCGAGCGCAACATCGACCTCGTCAGCGGCTTCGCGGAAAACGTCGAGATCCCCGAGACGTTCGTCGATTACGCGGCGAACCCCCGGGAATATTCGCTCTCGGCGATCCAGACCGTGGTCCGCGTCCACACGCGGGTGTCGGACCTCTACAACGGGCCCTACGACCAGCTCGAGGAGCAGATTCGGCTCACGATCGAGGGGATCAAGGAACGGCAGGAGTGGGATCTCATCAACAGCCAGCGGTTTGGGCTGTTGCATTCGGTCGATCCCGCGATGCGGATCAGCACGCGGTATGGGGCGCCCACGCCCGACGATCTCGACGAACTGCTCGCGCTCGTCTGGAAGAAGCCGGCCTTCTTCCTGGCCCATCCCAAGGCGATCGCCGCCTTCGAGCGGGAGTGCACGCGGCGCGGCGTTCCCCCCGTCACCACCATGCTCCACGGCACGCCCGTGATCATGTGGCGGGGAGTGCCGCTCGTGCCCTGCGACAAGCTCGAGGTGAAGAGCCGGTCGGGCTACAGCCAGTCGTTCGGCACGACGAGCATCCTGCTCTTGCGGGTGGGCGAGGCCGATCAGGGCGTGGTCGGCCTGCATCAGACGGGCATTCCTGGCGAGATCATGCCGAGCCTGTCGGCGCGGCTGATGGGGCTCGACAGCCTGGGCGTGGCGTCATACCTGCTCACCAACTACTTCTCACTCGCCGTGCTCACCGACGACGCGCTCGGCGTGCTCGAGAACGTGGAGGTGGGCTATTACCACGACTACCGTTCCGATGGCCGTACGGCCTACGTCGAGGGATCGGGCATCTGATGCACGGCGCGGACGACATCACGAAGGCGGCCCGACAGCTGCTCGCCGACGCGGTCGCCGAGGGGAGTGCTGATCCGCCTTGCTTCCCCACGCCGGAGCCGCTCGCCCCGGCAGGGCCGCCATCGACCGACCTCTCGGGCGTGCGGGCATTCGTCAGCCGGATCCGCGGCCTTGATCATCTGCAACTCCCGCCGGTGCGGTTCGATCGGCCGCTCGCGCCCTCGACCGCCGCTGTGCCGCTTGGCCTGGTGGATGTCGGTGTCATCCGCCGCGATTTCCCGATCCTCCGCGAACGGGTGCACGGCAAGCCGCTCGCCTGGTTCGACAATGCGGCCACGACGCAAAAACCGCAGGCGGTGATCGATGCCATCGCACACTTCTACACCCATGACAACTCCAACATCCACCGCGGCGCCCACACGCTGGCCGCCCGGGCGACCGATGCCTACGAACACGCCCGCCAGACGGTGGCGACGTTTCTGGGCGCGAATGCCCCTGACGAGATTCTCTTCGTGCGTGGCTGCACCGAGGGGATCAACCTTGTGGCCAACATCCTCGCGCCGAGCCTCTCCCGCGGCGATGAGATCGTGCTCACGGAACTCGAGCATCATGCCAACATCGTGCCCTGGCAGATGGTGGCGGAGCGGACCGGCGCGGTGATCCGCGTGGCCCCAATCGACGATCATGGCGACGTCGTCCTCGAGGCCTACGAGGGCCTGCTCTCGCCCCGCACGAAAGTCGTGTCGCTCTCACATGCCTCGAACAGCCTGGGGACGATCCTGCCGGTGGAGATCATGACGGGGCTGGCGAAGGCCCGCGGCGCCCGCGTGCTCGTGGACGGCGCCCAGAGCGTGTCGCACTTCCCGGTGGACGTGCGCAGGATCGGCTGCGATTTCTACGTCTTCTCCGGGCACAAGATCTTCGGGCCCACCGGCATCGGCGCCGTCTTCATGACGCAGGAGGCGCAAAGGGCGCTCCCGCCCTGGCAGGGTGGCGGCAACATGATCAAGGATGTCACCTTCGCCCACACGACCTACGCCGAGCCGCCGGCCAAGTTCGAGGCGGGCACGCCCAACATCGCCGACGCGATCGGCCTGGGAGCGGCGCTCGACTATGTCACGCGGCTCGGCCGCGAACAGATCGCCGCCTACGAGCACCACCTGCTCGACTACGCCACGGGAAAACTCACGGCGATCGACGGCCTCCGGCTCATCGGCACGGCCCGGGAGAAGGTGGGCGTGCTGTCATTCGTGATTCCCGGTCTCGACCCGGTCGAGATCGGCAAGGCGCTCGATCGCGAGGGGATCGCGGTGCGCGCCGGCCATCACTGTGCCCAGCCGTCGCTGCGGCACTTCGGCCTCGAGGCCACGGTGCGGCCGTCGCTGGCGTTTTACAACACCACCGCCGAGATCGACCGGCTCGCCGATGCCGTGGCCGGGCTCGCCCGCGCGCCGCGGCGCCGCTACGACCGTTCGGAATCGCTGCTGCCGCCCGTCAGGTAGCTGGCGTAGTAGAGCAGCGTCAGCACACTCTGGAGCGTCGCGGCCACGTAGGTCCAAGCGGCTGCATTGAGCACGTTGTTGACGGCCGGCATCTCATTCTGCGGCACGATGCCCAGGCTCACGAGCTGGGCCTTCGCTCGGTTGCTCGCGTCGATCTCCACCGGCAGGTTCACGAGTTGGAAGAAGACCGTGCCGGCGAAGAGCGCGATGCCTGCCCAGGCGAGGGCGGGAAACTGCATCATCAGGCCGATGACAAAAATCGTGATCCCGAATCCACTGCCGAGATTGGCGAGGGTTACCGCCGCATTGCGGACGGTCATGAGCGAGAAGCTCTGCGCGTCTTGCAGCGCGTGGCCGGCCTCGTGGGCCGCGATGCCCACGGCGGCGAGCGAACGGCTGCCGTAGACCGCCTCCGAAAGCCGCAGCACCTTCTTCTGCGGATCGTAGTGGTCGTTGAGCTTGCCCGGAATCGGCTCGATCTCGATATCGGTGGCGCCGGCCGAGTCGAGAATATGCCGCGCGGCCGCGGCGCCTGTCAGCGGCGCCGGCTCGTGCGAGGCGGCGGCAAACGCCGAATGCACCCGCCACTGGGCCCACATCGCCAGCAGCAGGGCGGGGGCAACGGCGATAAAGTAACCAGGGTCGAAAAAAATCGGCATCGGTTTTCGAAATACTCCTGCGAGAAAGTTCGTAGGTATTCTAGCAGTGGGCGGGTCCCCGGGGACCGATCCCCAATCCCCCGCCCCCCGGCGGTCCTCCCGCCTGACTGTCACCCGCACCCATCAACCAGACATGCCCTTCTACGTCGCCGCCGCCGGAACGGTTCGCCTCGCCGCGACGCTCTTTGTGTGGGTGGCGACGGCGGGAGGCCTGGCCGCCGCGGAGGCCACTGCCCTCTGTGACCGGATCGACCGTGCCCTCGCGCATGCCCGCGACAGCCGGCGGCTCGACGCGGGCGTTCATGGGGCCTGGCAGGTGGTGCACGGCATCCTCGCCTTCGGCCCCGAGTTTCCGCTGGCCGTCGATGGCAAGACGGTGCCCGCGCTCGACCACCTGCTCGGCGGCGGCGCGATCACCGGCTGGCGGCTGCGGCCCGGCGACCATGGCGTGATCGCGATCGTCGAGGAGGGGAGCACGACCGGCCAGGGGCATCCCGATCAATGGCTCGGCTATCTGTCGCAGTGTGGCACGACCGGCATCCCGCTCGATACGACGCTCCACGTGGCCGGCCGCGACTTCACCGTGAAGGATCTGCTCACGCAGGCGCAGGCCGACATCCGCCCCGGCCAGGAGGCCACGTGGACGCTGATGGCGCTGGCCACCTATCTGCCGCCTGACGCGGCGTGGACGGCACGCGACGGCACGAAGTGGACGACCGAGCGAGTCGTGCGGATGGAGGCGGAGAACGATCTTTCCGCAAGTGCCTGCGGCGGCGCCCATCGGCTCTACGGTCTCGTGCTCGCACTGAAGAAACATCTGGCCGCGACCGGCACGCCGCGCGAGCGGCTCACCGGTGGCTGGGCGATTGCAGCCGACGTGGTCGACGACGCGGTCGAGCGGGCGCGGGAATTCCAACAGGCCGACGGCAGCTTCTCGATCCATTCGTTCGATCGCCCCGGCACGTCGGCCGACGTGTTTGCGAAAGTGAGCGCGACGGGGCATGTCTTCGAGGTGGTCGTGGCAGCCCTCGACGACCGGCGGCTCGCCGAGCCCTGGGTGACGCGGGCGGCCGACCGGCTCGTCGGATTGCTGGAGCAGACCGCCGACATCGACCTGGAATGTGGCGGTCTGTACCACGCCGCCCACGGGCTCTTGCTTTACCGGCAGCGGGTGTGCCAAAACCCTGAAATATCCGCTCCGCCCCGTTGAGCCCGGGTTCCGTGCACGGCCTGATTTTTTTCTACATCCAGAAGTTTGCCGATGAGGCGTCCAAGGGCAACGCATCCTGGGATCCCCTGCGGTCGTCGGTCGCCACGACTTCAAAAAAGTATCTGCCATCCGGCGTCTATCCCGACGCCGATGCCGTCCATCTCCTCCAGTCGATCGCCCAGTCAGCCGGCCGCCCGCTGCCGAAGATCCTCGAACAGTTTGGCGAGTTTCTGGCGCCCCACCTCGTGAAGGTGGCCGGGACCCACATCGATCCTTCGTGGCGCACGCTCGACCTGATCGAGCACACCGAGGCGATCATCCACGACATGATCCGCTCGGCAAACCCCGGGGCCGCGCCGCCGGTGCTCGAGACCGTCCGCCAGTCGCCCAACGAACTGCACCTCGTCTATACATCGGCCCGCCGGCTCTGCCCGCTGGCCCTTGGCCTGATGCGAGGGATGGCGAAGCACTACGGCGAGGAGATCGCGATCGAGGAGCCGTCGTGCATGCTCCGCGGCGACCCCTTCTGCTCGTTCGTGGTGCAGAGCCACGGGCACGAGACCCACACCGCGCGGTCGCCGATGTCAGAGACGATCCAGTTCCTCCAGCCCGACGACTCCGTGACGCCCACGCTCGCGGGACCACCGCTCCCGTCGGAACCCGCTCCTCGGCTGATGGCCCCGGATGAATCGATGCCGGGCACGATCGGCGGCTATACGGTTTTGAAGGTGATCGGCCAGGGGGGCATGGGCCGGGTCTATCTTGCCCGCGACGAGCGGCTCGACCGCGATGTCGCCATCAAGGTGCTGCACGTCACGAGAGCGGGTGATCGGGCCGCTCGCATGCGGTTTCTGCGGGAGGGACGGGCCGCGGCGGCGGTCGAGCACCCGCACGTGATGACGATCCATCAGGTGGGGGAAGAAAACGACCTGCCGTTCATCGTCATGCAGCGGCTCGAGGGCCAGACGCTCGGGCAATACCACGAACGGCTCGGCAGCGTCGCGCTGCCCGAGGTGCTCCGGATCGGCCGGGAAGCGGCCGAGGGGCTCGCTGCCGCCCACAGTCTTGGACTCGTGCACCGCGACATCAAGCCCGACAACATCTTCCTCGCCGGCCCGACGCGGCAGGTAAAGATCATCGACTTCGGGCTCGCCCGCGATGCCGCCGAGCCCGGGGCGAAACTCACGCTGGAGGGCGCCGTGGTGGGCACGCCCGCCTACATGTCGCCCGAGCGGATCGCCGAGCAGGAGATCGACGCCCGCGGCGACATCTTCGGTCTGGGAGTGATCCTCTACGAACTGCTCTCGAACCGGCTCCCCTTCGAGGGCAAGTCGATGGTGACGGTGCTGGCCGCAATCTCCCGCGGCACGCCCCCCAGGCTCCACGACATCGCCCCGACCGTGCCCGAGGCCGTCTGCAATCTCGTCATGCGGATGATCGCGCACGACAAGAACGACCGGCCCCAGACCGCCGCCGACGTGGCCGAAGAACTGGCCGCCCTCGCCCACCGGTAGGGTAGGCTTCAGCCTGCCAGCGGTGCGCCTGCCACCAGCAGCGACCGCACCGCGTCCACGAGCACGCGCAGGTCGCCGTGCCAATCGATCGTGGTGCTCGCCTGCGTCGCGAGGTTCTTGAACTGCGCCGTGCCGGCGGCGAATTCATCGCTGCCGATCACGAGCGCCGCCGGGAAGCCCCGCTTGGCGGCGAGCTTCAGCTGCTGCCCCACCCGCTTCGCCTCGGGGAAAAACTCGACGGCGATTCCGGACTGCCGCAGCGCCGCGGCGATCCGCAGGTAGTCGGCGAGGTGGGCCTCGTCGAAATGCACGAGAAACACGTTGGCCGGCGTCTCCACCAGTTCGAGCCGGCCGAGCTCCTCGAGGCCTGCGAGCAACCGGTCGATGCCGAGCGACGCCCCGACGCCCGGCAGCGATTGCTTCGTGTAGAGGCCGGCCAGGTTGTCATAGCGGCCGCCCGAGCAGATGCTGCCGAGCGACGGCAATTCGTCGAGAAAACTCTCGAGCACGATGCCGGTGTAGTAGTCGAGCCCGCGGGCGATCGACGGATCGATGACCACGCGGCCCTCGGCCACGCCGGCCTGTGCGACACCGTCGAGCAACTGCCGCAGCGCAGCCACACCGGCCCGCCCCGCTTCCGAATCGCCCGCGATCCGCTCGAGCGCCGCGAGCACGTCGGCCGGCGGGCCGGCCAGCTGCGCGAGCGCCAGGAGCTTCGCGGCGGCCTCCGGCGCGACGCCGTGCGCCTCGAGTTCCGCCCGCACCGCGTCGGGCGTCGCCTTGCCGAGCTTGTCGAGCGACCGCAAGACATCGGTGGAACGGCCGGCCAGGCCGAGCGCCGCGAGCACGCCGGAGAGCACGCGGCGGTCGTTGACACGAATCGTAAACCGCTCGATGCCGATCGCGCGGAGCAGGTCGTGCACGACGAGCACCATCTCGAGATCGGCCACGGGGCTCGTCGTGCCGATCGTGTCGAAGTCGCACTGCATGAACTCGCGATACCGGCCGCGCTGCGTGTTTTCACCGCGCCAGACCGTGGCCATGTGGTAGCGCTTGAAGGGCGTGCCGAGCGTGGCGATGTGCTGCGCGCAAAACCGCGCGAAGGGCACCGTCAGGTCGAACCGCATGCCCACGTCGCGGCCGCCGTGGTCGGTGAAGCGGTAGAGTTGCTTGTCGGTCTCCTCGCTCCCCTTCCCCGTGAGAATCTCGAGGTATTCCAGCGCCGGCGTGTCGATCGGCGCGAAGCCGTAGGAGCGGTAGACGCGGCGGGCCGTGTCGAGGATTTTTTCGCGGGCGAGCGCCTGCGCCGGCAGGTGGTCGCGAAAGCCCTTGAGCGTGCGCGGTTCGATCATGAGACGATCGGCAAAAGCGCCGGCTTCGGGCCGCGGATCGATGTGGTGCGGTTTTTCTTTTTGCGGCCGTCGCCGACGTACTCGCCACCGGGGCCGAGGACGGCGTCCATGTATTCCTCGACCTGCTCGGCGGTCTCGAAATATTGGTCGTAGACCCAGTCGTCTTCGTATTCGCAGTCTTTCGTCGTGTAGTCGCGGCAGATCTGCGGGCGGGTCTCGTAGATGCCGCAGCGGTGGTCGTCCTGGAGGTGCTTGCAGACGGTGTGGACACAGACATACCAATCGCCGTCTTCGGTGAAGACGGTGGCATGGTCGTGGACCAGAAACCAGCGGATGTATTCAAACTCCTCGCGGGTGGTCGGCGTCTCGAGCGGCAGCGCGAAGTAGCGGCAGCACTTTGCCGTGCAGTATTCGCAGAGCACCTTGTCTTTCGGCACGTCGTCCCGCTTGGGCTTCTTGGGGAGCGGCGGGAACGTGATCTCGGCGACCGACATGCAAATCTCCTTGCTGAAAACCGGCACGGCTCGTGCTGGGCGAGCAATATACCAACCCCGGCGCACCCCGCCCGCGATGCCATATACTGCCCCGACTTTTCCGAAGGGATTCGGCCCCATGCCCAAACGCTGGCACATTCAGCCGCACGACCAGGCCGCCGTCGCCGGTCTCGAGCGATCCGCCGGCGTGTCGAGCATCGTCGCCCGACTCCTGGCGGCCCGCGGCATCACCGACGCAGCCGCCGTCAAGTCGTTCCTGGCCGGCAGCATGTCGGATCTCCGCGATCCCGACCTCCTGCCGGGCGTCGCCGCGGCGGCCGACCGGATCCTCGCCGCCGCGAAGGCCGGCCGAAAGATCGTGGTCTACGGCGATTACGACGCCGACGGCATGTGCGCCACCGCGATCCTCATGCACTGCCTCGACGCGATCGACGCGCAGGCGAGCTGGTATGTGCCCGACCGGTTCGAGGAGGGCTACGGCCTCAATGCGGATGCGCTCGAGACGCTCGCCCGCCGGGGTGAACAGCTCGTCGTCACCGTCGACTGCGGGATCGCGAGCGTTGCCGAGGCCCGCCGGGCGAAGGAACTCGGGCTCGAGCTGATCGTCACCGACCACCATTCCTTCGCCGACACGCTCCCTGAGGCCGACGTGCTCGTGCATCCGCGGCTGCCGGGCGCGGCCTATCCCTTCGGCGAGCTCTGCGGCGCCGGCGTGGCCTTCAAGCTCGCCTGGGCGATCGCGACGCGGGCCAGCGGCGCGAAGCAGGTGACGCCGCGGCTCCGCGAGATGTTGCTCAAGTCGATCGGCTTTGCGGCACTCGGCACGGTCGCCGACGTGGTGCCGCTGCTCGACGAAAACCGGATCTACGTGAAGCACGGCCTCGAATGCCTCAGGCAGCGCGGCGGCCCGGGGATCGAGCGGCTGATGGAGCTCGCGAAGCTCAACGAGAAGTCGCAGCTCGACAGCGAAGACATCGCCTTTCGCCTCGCGCCGCGGCTCAACGCGGCCGGCCGGCTCGGCAAGGCGGCCAGCGGCATCGAACTGTTGACGACGGCCGACCCCGCGCGGGCCGCGAGCCTCGCCGACTACGTCCATGAGCTCAATGCCCAGCGCGACACGCTCGAGCGGAGCATCCAGCTGGCCGCGGCCAAGCAGGCCCGCGAGCGATTCGACCCGGAGGCGGATGCGGCGCTCGTGCTCGCGGAGCGCGGCTGGCATCCGGGGGTGATCGGGATCGTGGCCGGCCGGCTCGCCGAGAAGCACCATCGGCCCGTCGTGATGCTCGCCCGCGACGAGCACCAGGGGCGGCCCGCGATCGGCAGCGTGCGGAGCGTGCCTGGCTTCGACGTGCATGCGGCGCTCGTCGCCTGCCGCGATCTCCTCGTCACCTGCGGCGGCCACGCGGCGGCGGCCGGGCTGCGGATCGAAGATGCGAAGATCGACGCCTTCCGTGAGCGGTTCTTGGGCGAGGTGGAGACGCGGATGCCCGCCGCCCTGAGGCAGGCGCAGATCGCGATCGACGGCGAGGCCACGCTCGCCGGCCTCACGCTCGACACCCTGTCGCAGATGGAGCGGCTCGCCCCGTTCGGGCAGGCGAATCGCCGGCCGGTGCTCTGCGCCTCGGGCGTGCGGCTCGCGGAGCCTCCGCGAACGATCGGCGGCGGTGCCCGCCACATTTCGATGAACCTCGTGCAGCATGGCGCGAAGGTCCGCGGCGTGGCGTTTGGCGGCGCGGAGTGGCTCGACCACCTTCCCGCGCCGGGTCAGCCCTTTCACGTCGCCTTCAAGCCGAAGATCAACGAGTTTCGCGGCCGCCGCACGGCCGAGATGGAGATCATCGACTGGCGGCCCGACGGCATCGACGTGGCCGTGGAGTTGTCCGCCCAGGCGCCAGCTCAATCCTGCTGAGCGTGGCGAATATGCTTGACCAAACCGCCTGTTATGACGATAGTTATAACGTGGAGTGGAGGCCTGAAAAATGACACTCGAACTGAAAATTCGTCGCGTGGGCAACTCGCTTGGCGTGATCATCCCGACCGAAGCGCTGGCGCTCCTGAACGTGCGGGAGGGCGACGCTCTGTTCCTGACGGAGGCCTCCGAAGGCTCGGTTCGGCTGTCCGCACAGCGACCGGGTTTTGCGGAGAAGGCGGCGATCGCCGACGACCTCATCCAGCGTTATCGCAACGCCCTGAACGAACTCGCGAAGTAACGGGCCGGATCGATGCGCGAACCGGTCTGGATCACGGAAGAAGACTGCTTGTCTTTTCATGAAAAACTCTTGGCCCGTTTCGGGGGATCCAGCGGCGTGCGCGACCACGGGCTCCTCGCGTCTGCACTCGCGCGGCCGCAGCATCTCTTTTCGTACGAACGCCCCACCCTCTTCGACATGGCCGCCGCGTATGCCCATGGGATCGTGAAGAACCATCCATTCGTCGATGGCAACAAGCGGAGCGGGCTTCTCGCAGCGGCCGTTTTCCTGGAAGCCAATGGGATTCGTTTCGCCGCGACCGAGGAGGACGCTGTCGTGCAGACGCTGGCGCTGGCCGCCGGGGCGATCACAGCGAAAGATTTCGCGTCCTGGCTGGAGAAAGTGTGCGGGCCGGAAGGAGCCGCCTGACCATGCTGCGGATCCAGAGTGCGATCGCCCTGATCCTGGGAGGCCTGATGCTGGGAGGCCCGATCCTGGGAAGCGTCATCGCCCGCGCCGACGACTGGCCGCAGTGGATGGGGCCGCGGCGTGACGCAGTGTGGCGCGAGAACGGAATCGCGAAGGCGATACCGGCGGCGGGCCTGCCGGTGAAGTGGCGGGTGCCCGTGAAGGGTGGCTATGCCGGCCCGGCCGTCGCGGATGGCCGCGTCTATCTTTGCGACTACGACCACGGCGAAGGCGAGATCGCCAACAGCCCCAACGACCGCACCGAGCTTGCCGGCCGCGAGCGGATCCTCTGCCTCGACGCGGCCACGGGCCGATTGCTCTGGAAGCACGAATACGAATGCCCCTATGCGATCTCGTATGCCTCGGGGCCGCGGTGCACGCCGACGGTGCATGGCGGCAAGGTCTACGCGCTCGGCGCCGAAGGAAACCTCCTCTGCCTCGACGCCACAACCGGCGGCGTCATCTGGTCGAAGGATTTCAAGAAGGATTACGCCGCGCCGACGCCGATCTGGGGCTTCTGCGGCCATCCGCTGATCGATGGTGAAAAGCTCGTCTGCCTGGTGGGTGGCGAGGGGAGCGTGGCCGTCGCGTTCGACAAAGACACCGGCAAGGAGCTCTGGCGGGCGGTGTCGGCGAGCGAGCAGGGCTACTGTCCGCCAACCTTGATCGAGGCCGCGGGCGTGCGGCAGCTCATGATCTGGGATGCCGACAAGCTCAATGCGCTCGATCCTGTGAACGGACGCCTGCTCTGGTCGCAGCCGCTCAAGCCCGCCTACGGGATGTCGATCATGGCACCGCAGGTGGCGGAGACGAAGCAAGGCCGCGTGCTCTATGCGAGCGGCATCGGCCGCGTGGGTGCGCTGTTCACGTTGGCCGGCGACAAGCCCGGTGCAAGTGTCGCCTGGCGCGGCCAGCCGAAGACGGCGGTCTACTGCGCCAATAGCACGCCCTTCATCGAAGGCGACACGCTCTACGGCTGCGATTGTGAAACAGGTTTTTTGACGGCGGTCGACCTCGCCACGGGCGACCGGCTCTGGGAGACGGGCGCGCCGACGATGGGCGACCGCCGCGGGCGGCACGGCACGGCCTTTCTCATCCGCCACCGGCCAACTAGCGGCGCGGGTGACGGCCGCACCTGGCTCTTCAGCGAGACGGGCGACCTGATCCTCGCTAGTCTCACGCGCGAGGCGTATCGCGAACTGGGCCGGATGCACCTGCTCGACCCCACGAACGAGTGCTTCGGCCGCGAGGTGGTCTGGAGCCACCCGGCCTTCGCCGACCGCTGCGTGTTCGCGAGAAACGACCGGGAACTCGTCTGTGTGTCGCTGGCAGAGTGAATCCGGGCCGATTTCCGTTTCGGCGTTGTCCGGCCCGCATGCCGCTGGTAATCTTCTGATCTCTCCCGCGTGCGAAACGACTGCCGTCTGCCGCACACATCGGGGCGTAGCTCAGCCTGGCTAGAGCGCTACGTTCGGGACGTAGAGGTCGCTGGTTCGAATCCAGTCGCCCCGACTCACCTGGGATGCCCTTCCGCGCTCACGAGCTCGGAAATGGTTCCGGCAGTGCCGGCCTCCGCGAGCCGGTGCCTCTCTCTTTCGCCCCATATCGGGCGGCGGATCACTTGCCCGCGGCGAGCGGGCCGACGGTCGCGTCGTCGAACAGGGCATACACGGCCGGCTGTTCCGGGCTGCCGAGGCTGAGTTGCACTTCCGTCTTGGGCACGTCACCGGCGAGCGAGTCGTAGGTGAGCACCTCCCGCCCGTCGATCAACACCCGCTGCTGGCGGCCCCGGGCCTCCAACACGAACTCATGCCATACGGCCGGGTCGAGTTGCACGGGCGCCACCTTCGCGTCGCCGATGAACCGGCGGTTGAAGCCCCCCTGGGCCTTGAGCTGCGCCGCCTCCGGGCTCTCCTTGGGATGGAGCACGGTGTTGTCGCAGGCGACCACGCGGTCGGCCCACACATGGACCGCCATCACGGCCCAGATGCGCTCGATGATCGAATGTCGGGCGGGGCGGCGGGTGGCGGCTCCGCCGGCACCGCCCGGGCGACGCGGAAGCCGGTGTCCTGATAACGGCGGGTCGGGCTCGCGCTCGAGCGGGTGACGGAGAGCATCTTCTCGTGGCTGCCGTACATGCTGCCGCCGCGGAGCATCCGCTGCGTGTCGAAGACGGTGGCCTCGACCCACTCCCACGCATTGCCCCCCTGGTCGAACGTGCCGTAGTGGCTGGCCGCGTTGGGGAAACTCCCCACGGGCATGAGCGGGTCGTAGTCCGCCTCGTTGATCATGAAGTTGGCCACATTGGGGGAGGTGTCGCCCGCCTTCCCGGCCGTGGGCTGGGCGTCGTGCTTGGTGGGATACTTCCAGTAGTGCCCCGGCGGGCCGCCGGCAGCGTGCGGATGGTGGTAGGCGGCCTTGTACCACTCGTCTTGATTGGGGATCCACGCCCGCGCGCCGGCAGAACGGGCCGCGAGCCCCCCGCCGGCGGCGATGTCGTAGGCGCCGGTCTCGGTGAGCAGTGCCGGATCGGCCGGGGCCTCGCCCTGCAGGTGGTGCAGCCAGTTGGCAAACCGCATGCAATCGAAAAACCTCACGTGCACCACCGGCTCCCGCTCGCGGCCCGGCGTGGCTGCATATGCAAACGCGCCCGGGTTGCCCGTGCGGGCGATCGGCAGGCCGCCCGTCCACAGGCCGTGCGGATCGGCGGCCGCCGCCACGGCGTTGAGAAACGCCGCATACTGCCCGACCGTGACTTCGTGCTTCGAGATCTGAAACGCACCGGCCACGGCGCCGCGGCCGGTGGCGGCATCGGGCGGGTTGCCGGGGTCGCCGACGGTCACCCACTCGATGCCGGGATCGGCCGCCACGGCCGGGGCGGCCGCGAGCAGAACGGCGATCGAGAGCCGCAGCAGGGGTGACGCGAGCGAAGCCATGGCAGTCATTATACGCTGAATCCGGCCAGGGTTTCCGAGGTGCTCGACCCGAACTTCGGCACCTCCGCGCCGAGTTCGTGGAGCACCTGCAGCCAGAGGTTGCACAGGGGCGGCGGATTCTTCGGATCGTGGGCCAGGTGGCTGCCGTGCTTGAAGCGGCCGCCGGCCACGAGGATCGGCAGGTTGGTGGCGTCGTGGCTCGAGGCGTTGCCCATCGCCGCGCCCATCACGGCGATCGTGCGATCGAGCAGCCGGGCGTCGCCCTCCTTCGCCTCCTTCATCCGGCCGAGGAACGTGCCCCAGGTGGCGAGGAGATCGTGCTCGAGCACGGCGAGCTTCTCGATCTTGCCCGTGTCCTGGCCGTGGTGGCTGAGGTCGTGGTAGGCGAACCAGTCGTTGGGTTTCGAGGGTGTCTTCGTCGTGCCCAGAAAGTAGAGCGTGACGAACCGCGTGAGGTCGGTCTGCACGGCGAGCCGGGCCACGTCGAGCATCAGGCCGAACTTCACCGTGTCTTCCCCCGGACCCGGATCCTTGATCGGCTGCCCCTCTGGCTTCGGCTTCGGCAGCCGGGCGAAGTCTTCCAGCCGCACCATCCGCGTCTCCAGGTCGCGAACGCTCGTGAAGTATTGGTCGAGCTTGTCGCGGTCGGCGGCCCCCACGTCGCGCCGCAGCCGGTCGGCCTCCTCGGCCACCTGGTCGAGGATCGACCGCCCCTCCTGCACGTTGGCCACCTCCGCCGCCACCTCCGCCGGGCTGCCGTCGATGAACAGCTTCGTGTAGGCCCTGGCCGCGCTCGTCTCCGGCGGGATCGCCACGCCGCTTTTCGTGTAGCTGCAGCTGAACGAGGGGTCGGTGGAGAAGTTGAGCGCGGGGTAGCGCGTGTCGCGGCCGACCCGCTCGGCGGCGAGTTGGTCGAGCGAGATCGTGTTGCGAAACGTCGGCGCCGTGGGGTGCGGCGCACCGGTGAAGAACGACCTGTCCGACTGGTGGCCGTCGCGGACGTCCGGATGGTTGAGCCCCGAGATGATCGTGTAGTCGGTCCGGTGGGGCTCGAGCAGCTCGAGGTAGCGGGTGGGCTTGTAGCCGGGGCCGGCCTCCGCGGGAAACAGGAAGGGAGCGTGGAAGCTGTAGTAGTTGAGGATCCCGATGAACCGCATCGGCGGTGGCGTCTCGGCCGCGAGCGCCGGCTGCATCGCGTCGAGCCAAGGGAGCGCGAGCGCCACGCCCGTGCCTTTGAGCAGGGCCCGCCGCGGAATCGCCCGCTTGGTCACCACGCCGAATCGTTTGATCGGGCTCATGTCATTCCCCTTTTCACTTGTGGGTGAACAGCCGGCTTTGCACGACGGCCTCCAGGATGCTTCGCATGCCGTAGCCTCCGGCGGCGGTGCGGTCGAGGATCTCCTCCACCGCGCCGCGGTCGGCAAACTCGATCTCCGCGCCCGTCAGCTGCGCCGCGAACATCGCGACCAGGTTGCGGGCGATCTGCCGCTCGTCGTCGAGCATGAGCCGCTGGAAGCCCTCGACGTCGGCAAACGGGCGGCCGTCGGCCAGCGTGTACGAGGGATCCACGGGCGGCCCCTGCACGTAGTATCGGACGTCGGTGCCCGGCAGGCCCACCACCTTTTCCGCCGCATCCGGCGGGAGGGCCCGGTAGTGCGTCCGCCAGCGGCCCGCGACGTCGAAGTTTTCCAGGGCGAAGCCCGGGGGATCGAGCTTGGCGTGGCAGCCCGCGCAGGCGGCCTGGTCGCGGTGCAGCGCGAGCTGCTCGCGGATCGTGGTGCTGCCGCGGATGTCGGGCTCCACGGCCGGCACGTCCTTGGGCGGCGGGTCGGGGGGCATGCCCAACAGCCGGTCGAGCACGAACGCCCCGCGGACCACCGGCGACGTGGTGGTGCCGTTGGCCGACACCTTGAGCACGGCCCCCTGCGTGAGGAACCCACCGCGGTGCGTGCCCGGCGGCAGGCTGACGCGGCGGATCTCGGCGCCAATCACACCCGGGACGCCGTAATGCTCGGCCAGCCGCTCGTTGAGCATCGCGAAGTCGGAGGCGATCACGGTGCGGGCGGGCAGGTCATTGGCCATCAACTCCTCGAAGAAGGCATGCGACTCGGCCACCATCGACTTCTTCAGATACTCCTCGAACTCCGGATACAGCTTCGTGTCGGGCTGCGTGAAGTCGATGTCGCGGAGCTTGAGCCAGTTGTCGAGCAGGTTTACCGTGAACCGTCGGCCGCGCGGGTCGGCGAGCATCCGCCGCGCCTGCGCCACGAGCACGGCCGGTTCGCGGAGTTTGCCGGCGGCGGCAAGGGCCATCAGCTCGTCGTCGGGGGCCGTCGCCCACAGGCCGTAGGAGAGCCGCGAGGCGAGGGCGACGTCGTCGAGCGGGCCCGGACGCTCGCTGCGAAACAGGAACGAGGGCGAGCAGAGGGCGCGGGTGTAGGCGGCCCGGAGGGCCTCGTCGAACCGCCGGCCCTTGGCGAGTTCGGCCCGCAGAAGGGCGACATGAACCTCGATCTCGGCGTCGGTGACCGGCCGGCGGAAGGCCCGCGGCAGAAACCCGGCCAGGAGCCGCCGCGCGTCCTGCTCCGGATCGAGCGACACGACGCGGAGGTCTTTCCCCGGCTGCGCCGGATCGGCTGGCTCGAGCGGCAGGTCGCCGTAGAGCAGCCGGTGGCCGCGGGGCGGCCACTCCTCCGCGAGCGGCCCCGTGATCTCCACCCATTCGATCACCGCGCAGATGCCGGCCACCATCGCCCGTTCGTCGGGCGATTCGGGCACGGCCCGATACGGCATCAGCCAGAGCGTCTGTCCCGCCGGCACGCGGGCGACATACTCGAACTCGCGAAACTCCGTGGGGCTCATCTCGAAGTAGGCCCGGCCATTGGTCTCGCCGTCAGACCGCGGCCAGCCGCCGAGCGCCGCCTGGAGGATGATCCGTCGGTCGGGGCGGGCAGCATCCTGAGGCTGCGCGTTGGGGCCGGTCTTGTCGATCATCGCCCGGGCCCGGATCCGGAAGCGGTAACGCTCACCCGGCACCGGCGGCGACCAGGCGCCCAGTTCGCCGTGCGGGCCGTTGATACCGTTCCAGCGGATCGCGAGGAATCCCTCAGGCGACTGCGTCCACTGGCTGAACTGGAAGCCGGCCGATTGCCACTCGTGCCAGGTCTCGGAGTAGTCGGTGCGGACCGTGCGGGTTTCGGGGCGGGCCGCCGTGACCGTGGCGGCGGCGAGCGCCCGCCGGGCCGCCGCCAGGTAGCGCTCGAGGTGCACGGCCGAGAGATCGAGCGCCGAGCCGATCGTGTCGAAGCCGCCGGCCATCCCGTCTTCCGGCAAGAGATCGGCCAGCGGCGTGTCGATGCCGAGCAGGTCGTGGAGCGTGGTCACATACTCCGTGCGGTTGAGCCGCCGCCGCACCGTGCGGCCCGCGCCTTCCTGGTGGGCGCGGCCGGCGGCGGTGAGGCCGGCGCCGACCACGTCGAGAAACGCCGTCCGCAGTTCGGGGGCCGGCCGGTCTTCTTCGGGGGGCGGCATCTCGCCGCGGGACACGCGGTCGAACACCTTCACCCACTGGGCCTGGCTGGCCACGTCGGCGGGATCCCAGCGGAGGGCCGTCGCGTCGAAGCCTCCCTCGCGGGCGTCGGCGTCGTGGCAGGCGATGCAGTGCCGCTCGAGAAACGCCTGCCGCACCGGGGCCGCGGCATCGGCCGACGGCGCGACCTCCCCCCGGGCCGCGCCGGCGGCAAGAATGCCGCAGGCAGCGAACAGGCGGGCGAGCCACGGCGGGGGCGGGCGGTGGGAGAGCATGGTGGGAAAACCTCGTTCAATCCTAGGTTCCCCGCCCGGCCGCCGCATCGTACTTTTGGGCAGCGCGTGGGCGGCCCGAGGGGATCGCTCACGGGGCGGCGCTTCCCGCCCTTCAAAAATCCGCGGTTGGCGGCTCGCCGCCGTCGATGCTCGCGATCGCCCGCCACACGGCGAGGTCGATCCCGTCGCCGAAAAACTTCACCGCGCCGTCGAGCATCACGCCGTTGACGCCGCCGGCGTGCCGGCTGCGGGCGGCGAAGTTGCAGTTGCTCCACTGGTAGTCCGGCCGTCCCATGCAGGGCGCCTCGGGGATCGAGTTGCAGCCCCTGTGCTTCACTGTCCACTCCGCCACCTCGTCGGGCAGCGTCGAGTTGGGCGGGCGACTGTGGGAATACTGGGCGCCCCACTCGTGCCACCAGGTGCCGCGATACTCGTCGTCGACGGCGATCGTCTCCGCCGCGGCGATCGTGTGCGCGGTGCCGTCGCGCACGTGATCGAGCGGGTGCGCCACGTTCCAATTGAAGGCGGCCCGGAAGTCGGTCGGGGAGGGATTGTTCGGGGGGCCCGGGTCGAAGGCGTAGCGGGAGTCCCAGGCGCTGCGCTCCACCATCGTGCCGTCGGGGCTGAAGCAGCCGACATAGTTGCTGCGCGAGCCGGGAGTGGCTCCGTGCACGAGGGGCTTGCGGCCAGGATCTGCCGGGCACTGATATGCCGCGATCGTGGATCCCATGACCGGCCCATTGGGCGGATAGTTCATCGTCATGGATTCCCAGCCCAGACCCGCCGGAGGCACGAGCACAAGGCTGTCGAAGAGCGCGGCCGACTCCACGAACGGCAGCAGGTACACGAGCCAGGTGACGCGGGCGTTGTCGACGGTTGGCTTGCCGCCCGGGGGCGAATTCCAATACACGCCCATGGGCAGCGCCTGCTTGGCCTGCACGTGTGCCGCCAGGCCCGTGCCGATCTTCTGCAGGTTGTGGGCGCAGGCGGATCGCCGGCTCGACTCCCGTACGGCCTGCACGGCCGGCGGCACGAGCGCGATGAGGACGCCGATGGTCGCGATCACGACCACCAGTTCCACGACCGTAAACGCGCGGCGGCGGTGCATCATGGCTGCCCTGGAGCCGCAGAGTGGCACTCTGCGGAATGCGGGGTGCAGATTGAACAATCTGCACCTCTGACGGTCGAGTGTGCCCTGCGGCCGGTCACTCGAGCGCGAAGTCGATCCCGGCGGCCACCTGGACCCCGCCGCGGCTGCGGTTGTTAGAATCTGGGCGTAGTCACTTAGGAGTCTTACCCGATGGCCACCGTCACGCTCGAAGTTCCCGCCGAGGCGCTCGCAGCGCTTCGCGAGGATCCGGAACGGTTCGGCGCCGGCCTGCGGCTGGCGGCGGCCATGACCTGGTATCGCCGGGGAACCGTGTCGCAGGAGATCGCGGCCGCGATCGCCGGCCTCGACCGCACCGACTTTCTCCTGGCCCTCGCCCGGCACGGCGAAGACTCCTTTCATGTGGACTTCGCCGACCTCGACCGCGAGTTGGCCCGTGGCTGATGCCCTGGCGGTGGTCAACGCGTCACCGCTGATCATCCTTTCCCGGGGGTGCCACCTCGACCTGCTGCGATCCGTCGCCGCCGAGATGCTCGTGCCCGGCGAGGTCGAAGCCCCGGTCTGGCGAGGGCATGGGATTCGGAAGCCTTCCGTCAGGGGTTGTCATCGCCCCGGCGGCGACCGCGTTCTTTCTTGGCGGCCTTCTTCGGGGGCTTCGGAGCCGGCCGTTTTGTGGCGGGCGGTTGCTGCTCCAGCCTCTTGATTTGTTCGACGGCTTTGTCGAAATCGCTTGTTGGTTCGGTAGCCTCGCGAATCCGGACCGCCGCTTCGTGCTTGGCAAACTCTTGTTCGGCGTGTTGCCGAGCCATGTCCGCCGAAACCCTGCCGGCGTGCGTCAGGATGTTTCGCTCGTTGAACTCAAGAAAGCCGTCGAGCTTGGTTACCCAGTCGGCCATGTGCATCGGCCGCTGCCGCATCGCTTGGTCTTCGGCATAGTCGAGATACATCGTGACGACGCGGTTGAGCGCAGCCATCTCTTCGTGGGTCAGGTAGTTCTTCGCGATACTGACGTCGACCTTGCGGATCGGGCCTGCCGGTGCGTTTTTCCACGTCGTCAGCCCCATGTTCGGCCTCGTGGCGTCGGCACGCTCGGCGATGATCTCGGCGGCGGTGCGGCCGTGGATGGCCCAATGCAGCTTGTTCTGCACCGTGGCGTAGAACTCCTGCGTGATCGGCGCATCTTTGTCGTAGTCGATGCTCGTCGCGTAAATGTCGGTGATCTTCTGGTAGAAGCGGCGCTCGCTGGCACGGATCGCGCGAAGTCGCTCCAGCAACTCGTCAAAATAGTCGGCCCCGACGCTGCGACCAGCCATGAGCCGCTCGTCGTCGATCGCGAAGCCCTTGATGAGGTACTCGCGAAGAGTATTTGTAGCCCACTGGCGGAACTGGGTGCCGCGGGCGGAACGGACGCGGTACCCCACGGCGATGACCACGTCGAGGGAGTAGTGGTCAAGAAGCCGCTCTACCCTGCGGCTGCCCTCGCTTTGAACCGTCAAGTATTGCTTGACGGTTGCATCCGGCGGCAATTCACGCTCCGCAAAGACGTTTTGAATGTGCAGGCTGATGTTTTGCTTGGTTGTCTGGAAGATCGACGCCATCTGCGCCTGCGTCAGCCACAGCGTCTTGTGCTCGATCCGCAGCTGGAGCCGGGCAGAGCCGTCCGGCGCGGTGTAGAGCACCAGCCCCGGTGCTGGTTCGTCTGGTGCAGGCAGGTCGGTCGACATCGGCAGCAGCACTCCATTGCGAAAGGGAACCAGGCTACCACGTCGAGGGGTAGACGTGAACACCTGTGAGCCTTGGCAATTACCGGACACGGTGAGACGGGCCCAGCAGGGCTTCAGCGGTCGCGCGATGCTGCGAGCAGGCCGAGGTCGAAGCCCCGGGCCACGGCGCTGGCCCGGTCGGTGGCGCCGAGCTTGAGGAGCATGTGGGTGATGTGGCTCTTCACCGTGCTCTCCGCGATCCCCAGCCGCCGGCCGATCTCGGCGTTGGATTCGCCCTCGCGCATCAGTTTGAGCACCGTGAGCTCGCGGGCCGAGAGCGGCTCGGCGTACGGCGTCGCGCTGCTGCGCCGCACGCCCAGCCGGATGCCCACGCGGCCGGCATGCACCTCCCGGATCACGTCCAGGATGCGGTCGTAGGCTACGTGCTTCGTGAGATAGGCCGTGGCGCCGGCCTCCTCGGCGCGGATCGCGTCGGCGACCGAATCCGACGACGTGAGCATCACCACCCGGGCCCGCGGGTCGATCCGCCGAATCTGCCGGAGCGTCTCGATGCCGTCGAGGCCCGTCATCAGCACGTCGATCACTCCCACGTCGGGCCGATGGCGACGCCACAATTCGATGGCGGCGGCGCCGCTGTCGGCCTGGGCCACCACCCAGAGGTCGGGCTCCAGGCCGATCAGGTTGGCCAGGCCGGCACGGACCACGGCGTGGTCGTCGACGATCATCACACCGATCGACGACTCGGCTCGGCGACCCGGGGGAGGAACAGCATTCATGGCGGTGGTTGTGGTCATGTCAGCCCGCTCCCGTCATCGCCCGAACGGCTGATGACCATGCGTTTAGCGTTGACCGGTCGGGGCCGGGATCGGCCAGCGTCTGCGGCACACGCGCCGTGATGATCGTGCCTTCGGCCGGGGCCGACACCACGGCAAACGTTCCCCCGAGCCGCTCCACCCGCTCGCGCATGCCGTCGAGCCCGAAGTGGCCCTGGGCCGGCCCGACCTGCTCGCCCACGGTGAAGCCGCAGCCGTCGTCGCGCACTTCCGCCACCACGTCGTGCCCGGTGCGTTCGGCGGCCACCGTCACATGCACGCTGGACGGCGTGGCATGATGCAAGGCATTGTGGATCGCCTCCTGGACCACGAGCAGGAGGTTGCCGGCCACCAGCGGCGGCAGATCGGGAAGGCCCGGGGCGACCGAGAGTGAGACGTGGGCGTCGTGCCCCGCGGCGGCCTGGTCGATGAGCCGCACGAGCGATTCCTCGAAGGGCACGCCGTCGGCCGTGACGCTCCGCAGCGACCACACCGTGCCGCGGAGCTGGCCCGCGGCGTGGTCGATCATCTGCCGGGCCACGGTGAGGTGGGTGGCGAGCGTCGCCCCGTCGTCGCGGCCCCCCGCCGACTCGCAGGCCTTGAGCTGGAAGCCGACGCCGGTGAGCCATTGGAGGACCGTGTCGTGGAGGTTCACGGCGAGCCGGTTGCGCTCGCGGAGCGTGGCCTCGAACTCGGCGGCTGCCGCCCGCCGGTCGGCGGCCTCCTCGACGGCGAGCGTCGTCTGGCGGCGCACCTCGCGCCGCATCGCCACCGCCCACGCCGCGGCCGCAGCCGCCGCCACGCCGAGCCCGCCGGCCGCCAGCGCCAGCCGCCGCGGCGTCCACCACGAGGCGGGCCGCACGAGCCGCACGTCGGCGGCGGTGCGCACGTCGAGGGCGAGCCGGTCGAGCGGCCGCGAAAATCCATCGGCGGCGGGGGCCGACCACTCGGTGTGGACGATCCCCGTGAGGGCCACCTCGCTGCCAGGCATGATCCCCTGGACGTCGCGAAACGCAGCCTCGGAGAGCCGGGCCGTGACACTCGTGCTGCCGGCGGTGAGCCGCAGGGCGCCGCCGTCGTGGGTCGATTGCCTCTCCACGAGCGTGGCCGGGAACGTGACCAGGCAGTTTTCGTAGTCGGCCGGCACGGCGCTATTGCGCTCCCGGGCCGCGCGGAGGTTCACCGCCACGATGTCGTCGGCGAACACCGCGATCGGCTGCGGCGGCGGGCCCGGGCCGAGCCGGCGGACGACCGCGTGCCGCAGGCCGGCCACCCGCCCCGTGCGGTCGATGAATCCGACCGCCTCGACCCTGTCGCCGGGCGTGAGGGGCTCCGCCGAGGCCGTGGCCACCCGCACGCCCACGGGGCCCTCCTGCACCACCAGCTCCTCGCCGGCGAGGGCGTGGATCAGCGTGCCCTGCACGCGCACCATGTGGCCGTCGAGCGGCTGCTCGCGATGCCACGCCAGGCGGCCGAGCGGCAGGAGCGGCGCCTCGAACGGCGGCTGGCGGGGTGCCGCGGTGACGTCGATCCATTCCGGCCGCGCGACGCGGAGCACCGGCAGCACGGCCTCGCCGCGGGTGTTGAATCGCGACGTGAGCACGCCCGTGATCGTCACTTCGGCGTCGACGAGGCCCTCGGCGTCGGCCGGCAGGCAGTCGCGGGCCGCCTCGGCCATGCACGGCCGGCCGTGGGCCTCGAGCCAGATGCGCACGCCCCCGGCGGTGGCCGCCATGCCCTGCCAGATGGCGCTCGTCTCGACGAGCGTGCAGGCGTCGGCGGCAGCGAGAAACCGCGCGGCATCGACGCGCCGCGGGGAGGGGAGCGGGGCGGTGCCCACGATCCGCAGTTCCTGCGGAATCAGCGGCGGCACGAACCCCGCCCGCGTGATGCGTCCCTCGACCTCGAGCAGCGTGCCGGGCGGCCGCTCGGCGGGAAAGCCGGCCGCGGCGGCCGGCTCCCGCTGCCGCGCGAGCCCGATGTCGACCCACAGCCCGTGGTCGCCTTCCTGGATCGCCAGCCCGTCGGCCGAGTCGAAGATCACGACCCCGCGCACGCGCACGACCGGTTCCTGACACACCTCCTCGAGCGGCAGCCGGCACACGTCGGCGATCGGCACGAGCGGCGCGGCCCGGAGGGGGCCCGCGGCCAGTGCGGCCGCCGTCACGGCCGCCACGAGCACCCGGGATGCGAAAACCTTTTTCATCGACGCGACGCCCCGGCGCTGAGAGCCTTCCATGGAGAATACCCGCCGCGGTCCCTCAAAAATCCGCGCTCGGCGGCTCGCCGCCGTCGATGCTGGCGATGGCCCGCCACACGCGGAGGTCGATCCCGTCGCCGAAAAACCGCACGGCGCCGTCGAGCATCACGCCGTTGACGCCGCCGGCGTGCCGGCTGCGGGCGGCGAAGTTGCAGTTGCTCCACTGGTAGTCCGGCCGCCCGACGCAGGGCGCCTCGGGAATCGAGTTGCAGCCCTGGCACTGCAGCGACCACTCGGCCACCTCGTCGGGCAGCGTCGAGTTGGGCGGGCGGCTGTGGGAATACTGGGCGCCCCACTCAAGCCACCAGTTGCCGCGATGGTCGTCGTCGACGGCAATCACTTCCGCCGCGGCGATCGTGTGCGCCGCGCCGTCGCGCACGTGATCGAGCGGCCGGGCCACGTTCCAATTGAAGGCGGCCCGGAAGTCGGTCGGAGAAGGGTTGTTCATGGGCCCCGGATCGAAGGCGTAGCGGGACCCCCAGGCGGCTCGCTCCACCATCGTGCCGTCGGGGCTGAAGCAGCCGACATAGTTGCTGCGCGAGCCGGGGACGGCTCCACGGGCGAAAGGTTTCGGGTCGGCATCCGCCGGGCATCGGTACCACGGGATCACCGTCGCCAAGGTCGGCCCGTTGGGCGGGTAGCACATGGTCCAGGATTCCCCGCCCAAGCCCGCCGGAGGCACGAGCACGAGGCTATCGAAGAGCGCCGCCGACTCCACGAAGGGCAGCAGGTACACGAGCCAGGTGACGCGGGCATTCGTCATGTCCGGTTTGCCACCAGGGGGCGAATTCCAATACACCCCCATGGGCAGCGACTGCTTCGCCTGCGCGTGCGCCGCCAGGCCCGTGCCGATCTTCTGCAGGTGGTGGGCGCAGGCAGCCCGCCGGCTCGACTCCCGCGCGGCCTGCACGGCCGGCGGCACGAGCGCGATGAGGAGGCCGATGATCGCGATCACGACCACCAGTTCGGCGACCGTGAACGCGCGGCGGCAGGAAACGTGGTTCATGGTGTCGTTCGCCAACAAGCCCCGGGCGGAAGTCCGGTAGTGCCGCGCCGTGAATGCGGCGCGGACCGCGTCACCCCGTCGTTTCCGCTCCAGGGATCGAGTGTACCCTGCGGCGGGTCACTCGAGCGCGAAATCGATGCCGGCGGCGGAAGCCTCGCGGGTGATCGTCGCGCGGAGCGTCGATGCCACGTTGTATTTCGCGGGGATGAAGCTCTCCATGACCGGCACCTGCATTGTGGTGCCGTCGGGCTTGAACACGTGCGTGTCGACGGTGAGCGTCTTGCCCGAGGGGCGGGAACTGGTGATCTGCACGCGGTAGGTGCCCCCCTCGTGGCCCCCCTGCGCGGCCGGCACGTCGTAGCGGCCGGCCTTCACCACTCCGCCGAACGACGGCCCGGGGGTCGCGTCGACGGGGATGAACTCGATCAGCCCGTCGTCGACAGGCTGGCCGGCGAACGTCACGCTCCCGGCGAGCGGGAGCCGCCGGAGCTTCGAGCGGCGGCCGCAGCCGGCCACGAGCACGCAGGCCACTGCCAGCCACACCGCCAACCGTCGCGGCGCCGCGCCGCGGCGAGGCTCGTCGCCTAGCCTGACCATGGATTTCGACGGGGTCACGGCGGTCACTCCTGCGGCACCATCTCGCGGCCGTCGATGCTGGCCATCGCCTGCCAGGTCGTGAGGTTCACCTCGTCGACGACGAAGCGGACCGAGCCGTCGAGCATGCCGGCATGCACGCCGCCCGGGTGGCGGCTGCGGGCGGCGAAGTTGGTGTTGCTCCACTGGATGTCGGCCCGCCCCGCGATCGGTGCGTTGGGGATGTTGTTGATGATCGGCGAGCAGCAGTCGACGGCCCACTGGGGGATCTGGTCTGGCAGCGGAGAATTCGGGCCGCGGAGGGCCGAGAAATGGCAGCCCCAATCGTGCGACCATTTGCCGCGCAGGTCGTTCGCCGGCGAAATCACCTCGGAGACGGCCATCGTTTGGGAGAGGCCGTCACGAACCCTGGCCGCTGGCCGGGCGACGTTCCAGTTGAAGATGGCGTGGACGTCTTTGCAGGCCGCATTGGCGGGCGCGAGCGGGCCCGTGTCATATGCGAAGCGATCCGGGTAGGCGTCGAATTCCACCAGATCACCCTTGGCGCTGAAGCAGCCGGGATAATTGCTCCTGCCGTATCTTCCCCACATCGGCGGGACGTCGGCGTCAGACGGGCAGCGAAACACCGGCGGCGATTTGGCCAGCAGAGGCCCGTTTTGAGCCACATAGTCAGTGGCTCCACTGGACGGCAGGGAGAGATTCATGCCCTGGAGCAGCGCCGATTCCTCGAAGTAGGGCAGGATTCTCATTGTCCATCTCACGATCACCACCGGAGGAGTTTGGGAGGGATTGCTCCATGAAACCCCCATCGGAAACGCCTGCTGGCTGCTCTCGTGCTGCGCCAAGGCCAGGCCGATCTGGCGCACGTTGTTGGAGCAGGCCGAGCGACGGGCCGACTCCCGGGCGCTCTGCACGGCCGGCAGAAGGAGCGCGATCAAGAGGCCGATGATCGCGATCGTGGCCAGGAGTTCAACGAGCGTGAACCCACGGCGGCGTGTGGCGTTCATGGTTATTTAAGAGCGGCGGCGGCGGATGCACGCGGCGGCGGCGATGCCGAGGCCGGCCAGGGCGAGCGTCCCCGGCTCGGGCACGGCCACGAAACGCACTTCAGTCAAGCCAACGTAATTAGGGTCGCCATAATTGCTGTCCACATTGATCCGGACATACCGGATACCCATGTTGTTCTGAGTGAGGGCAAACGATTGGGCCGACACCGGCGCCCCGTTCACGGCCTCTTGCAAAAGCAGGGCCGTGGAGGTCAGGGAACTCCAGGTCGTGCCGTCCACCGATCCGTCAATCGTGAAGTCTTTGACACCGCGGCTGGTGAGATCGGTCTGGCTGCGTTGCCAGATATAGGCCTGGCCCACATCCATCAGCGAACCGAGGTCGTACTGAATCCATGCGTTGGCAACATCGCCAGTGTTGGTGGTCCATGTGCCGTTCCCACTCCCATTCGGAGTGTACGTGGCAGCCAAGTCAGGGGCACTGGCGGTGCCCGCGCTCATCGAGGTCCAATTGAGCGTGTCCACGGGAGGATTGAACGCATTAAACAGATTGCTCGACGCCGTAACGCTGACCGGCGTGGTCGGAGCGAAAAGGTCCCGCACCTGAAACGCGTTCAAAGGAGCATATCCCGCAGAAGAAACCCCGATCACCTGCGACGTGCTGTCGGCAGTGAATATGCCTTTGATGTATTGCCCGAGGCCCCCGTCCTGACTGCCATTGCTGGTGTTTGCGTCAATGGGGGCGCTCGTCGCACTGCCGCCGGTCAATTGCGTGAAGCGACTGGCGGACCCGGAGAAGGGGTCCATGACCCAGCCTTGAAACAGATACTGCCGTCCCGGCGTCAAGCCGCCAACGGTCACAGACCAGTTCTGCGCAGCCCAGTTATTACCCATACCGATCACGTAGGAATTGAGGATCGCCTGGTAGTTCGCCGAAAGACTGCTGGCCGGGCCCGGGGACATGTACTGCGACCGGTTGTCAAGAAAAAGCCCCCCAGTTGCACTGGTGGTCGCGGTCGAGCTGCCCAGCGATGACGAAGCGGAGAGGTTTGGTGGAGAGGCAGGGGGCACGACCCACCGCGTGAACGTCTGGCCATTCAAGGAGCTCGTCGCGCCGGCTCCACCCTGAAAAAAGGCGCCCTGCAAGAGGGTGCCCTGGGTGTTCACATCAGTGTCGCCGGCGATCGTCACGGGCGACGACCACGACACGTTCGCGGCCGAGGCAGGCGATGCCACGAACGCGGTGATTGCTGCGACTGCCACCGTCATCATCATCGATGCGTGGATTCTCATGGAAGCAGACGTGTGCAGTGCTCTCGAAAAGTTTTTGGCTGCCGTGATCATGGGAGACGTCCCCTCGAATGAACGTGACTGTGACCCGAACTCCTTCTACTATGGACTCCCCCGCCCGGCGCCGCATCCGACTTTCGGCTAGTGCCCAAAAATTTTTTTTGGGCCCGGTTTTCCGCTGTTTTTCACGGGTTTTTCGCGATTTCGGGGCGTTCGAGCGAGCGGCGGCGGGCCGATTGCCATGGCGAAGGGCGTCGGATGGGTGCCGAACTCGACGAGGTTGCCCGTGGCACTGAATTACCCGGGGGCGCCGTGCATGCGGCGCGGCGGTTTCAGTCGGCCGCGACCAGCCGCTGAAAGCGGTTCATGCCGCGGGACGGATCGGTGAACGACACATCGACAGGCAGCGACTTACAGCCCGCCAAGGTTCCCGGCCGAGTCGTGGCATCCTGTCCATCGGGACACCCGTTTCTCGTCAGGCATCAGGCGATGGCTGGTGTACGCGCACCCGACCGCGTTCGACGATCCACAGTCGGCCAGCGAGCGGTTCGGTTACCAGAGCGCGGGCCAGCGTTTCCAGCCCTGCATGGAGGTCGACGGCTGTCGCACGCTTGGGTATGCGGATGACGGCGATTCCAGGATACTCCGCGGGCGGATAAACGAGTGGATTCGCGAAATCCATGTCGAGCGTCACCAAGGCCCTCCCTTCGCGGCGACAGGCCTCGATGAGGTGCTGATCCTCGGCCGCCGTGAGCCCCTGGGCAGGCACTGTGCACACGTCGTGGCCCGCGGACGCGAGAAGCCGTCGCCCACGGTCGCCGAGGTTTTCGTCGAGTTTGATCTTCACGACGCTTCGAGCGGAATGTCCACGAATCGCTCGCGGGCCATTTCGGAGCCATATGCGAGGCAGGCGAGGATGTCATCTTCCTCGAGCCCCGGATAGTCGGCGAGGATCTCCGGCACCGTGGCTCCGGAGGCGAGCATGTCCAGCACGAGCGACACCCAGATGCGATGGCCGCGAATGCACGGCTTGCCGCCGCACCGCGCGGGATCGATCCAGATCCGTTCAAGCAATCGTTGACTCGGCTCCATGGATTCTATGGTATCGCAGATCGCGGGAAGGGCCAAACATGCGGCCACGCCGGGGCGGTTGTCAGCGGTCGCGCGACACCGAGAGCAGGCCGAGTTCGAAGCCGCGGGCCACGGCGCTCGCCCGGTCGGTGGCGCCGAGTTTGAGGAGCATGTGGGTGATGTGGCTCTTCACCGTGCGCTCCGCGATCCCCAGCTGCCGGCCGATCTCGGCGTTGGATTCGCCCAAGCGCATCAGCTTGAGCACGGTGATCTCGCGGGCCGAGAGCGGCTCGGCGAGGGGCGCCGCGCCGCCGCGCCGCACGCCCAGCCGGATGCCCACGTGGCCGGCATGCACCTCCCGGATCACGTCCAGGATCCGGTCGTGGTCCAGATGCTTCGTGAGATAGGCCGCGGCGCCGGCCTCCTCGGCGCGGATCGCGTCGGCGGCCACCTCCGAGGAGGTGAGCATCACGACCCGGGCCCGCGGGTCGATCCGCCGGATGCGGCGGAGCGTCTCGATGCCGTCGAGGCCCGTCATCAAGACGTCGATCACGCCCACGTCGGGCCGATGGCGGCGCCAGAGCTCGATGGCGGCGGCGCCGCTCTCGGCCTGGGCCACCACCCGCATGTCGGGCTCGAGGCCGATCAGGTTGGCCAGGCCGGACCGGACCACGGCGTGATCGTCGACGATCATCACGCCGATCGACGGCCCGGCTCGGCGACCCGGTGTAGGAGCAGCATTCATGGCGGTGGTTGTGACCATCTCAGCCCGCTCCCGTCATCGTCCCAACGGGCGATGGCCGTCCGTTCACGACCGCCCGTTCAGGGGCAAGGTCGGCCATCTTCCGCGGCACCCGCGCCGTGATGATCGTGCCTTCGTCCGGGGCCGACACCACGGCAAGCGACCCGCCAAGCCGCTCCACCCGCTCCCGCATGCCGTCGAGCCCGAAGTGGCCCTGGGCCGGCCCGACCTGCTCGCCCACCGTGAAGCCGCAGCCGTCGTCGCGCACCTCCGCGACCACGTCGCGCCCGGCGCGGTCGACGGCCACCGTCACGCGCACGCTGGATGGCGTGGCGTGATGCAAGGCATTGTGGATCGCCTCCTGGAGCACGAGCAGAAGGTTGCCGGCCACCAGCGGCGGCAGATCGGGAAGGTCTGGGGCGACCGAGAGCGAGACGTGGGCGTCGTGCCCCGCGGTAGCCTGGTCGATGAGCCTCACGAGCGATTCCTCGAATGGTGCGCCGTCGGCCGCGACGCTCCGCAGCGACCATACCGTGCCGCGGAGTTGACTTGCGGCGTGGGAGATCATCTGCCGGGCCACGGCGAGGTGGGTGGGGAGCGCCGCCTCGTCGTCCCGGCTCCCCGCCGACTCGCACGCCTTGAGCTGGAAGTCGACGCCGGTGAGCCACTGGAGGACCGTGTCGTGGAGGTTCACGGCGAGCCTGTTGCGCTCGCGGAGCGTGGCCTCGAACTCGGCAGCTGCCGCCCGCCGGCCGGCGGCCTCCTCGACGGCGAGCGTCGTCTGGCGGCGCACCTCGCGCCGCAGGGCCACCGCCCACGCGGCGGCCAAGGCCGCCACCGCGCCCAGCCCGCCGGCCACCAGCGCCAGCCGCCGCGGCGTCCACCACGGCGCGGGCCGCAGGAGCCGCACGTCGGCCGCGGTGCGTACGTCGAGGGCGAGCCGGTCGAGCGGCTGCCGCCTCCCGTCGGGAGCGGCCGCCGACCACTCCGTGTGGGCGATCCCGGTGACGGCCACCTCGCTGCCGGCCGTGAGGCCCGCAAGCTCGTGGAAGGCCGCTTCGGAGAGCCGGGCCGTGACGCTCGTGTTCCCGGCGGTGAGACGGAGCGCGCCGCCGCGGTGCGTGGCCTGCCGCTCGAGGAGCGTGGCCGGGAACGTGATCAGGCAGTTTTCATAGTCGGCCGGCCGGGCGCTGATCCGCTCCTGCGCGGCGCGGCGATTCACCGCCACGACGTCGTCGGCGAACACGGCGAACGGCGGCGGCGGCGGGCCGGTGCCGATCCGGCGGACGACCGCGTGGCGGAGGCCGGCCACGCGATTGTCGCGGTCGATGAACCCGGCCGCCTCCACGCGGTCGCCCGGCACGAAAGGCTCTGTCGCGTCTGTGGCCACCCGCACGCCCACGGGGCCCTCCTGCAGAAACACCTCCTCGCCCGGCACCGCGTGGATCACGGTGCCCTGCACCCGCAGCATGTGCCCGCCGAGCGGCTGCTCGCGGTGCCAGGCGAGCCGGCCGAGGGGAGTGAGCGGCGCCTCGAACGGCGGCTGCCGCGCGGCCGCGGTGACGCTGATCCACTCCGGCCGCGCGATGCGGAGCACCGGCAGCGTGGCCTCGCCGCGGGTGTTGAACTGCGACGTGAGCACGCCCGCGATCCGCACCTCGGCGTCGACGAGGCGCTCGGCATCGGCCGGCAGGCAGTCGCGGGCCGCCTCGGCCATGCACGGCCGGCCGTGGGCCTCGAGCCAGATGTGGGCGCCCGATGGGGTGGCGGCCATGCCCTGCCAGACGGCATCCGTCTCGACGAGCGTGCCCACGTCGGCGGCGTCGAGGAACCGCCCGGCGTCGACGCGGCGCGGGGCGGGCAGCGGGGCGGTGCCCACGATCCGCAACTCATGCGGGAGGAGCACCGGCACGAACCCACCCTGCGTCATCCGCCCTTCGACCTCGAGCAGCGTTCCCAGCGGACGCTCGGCGGGGAAGCCGGCGCCGGTGGCCGGCTCGCGCCGCCGCGCGAGCGCGATGTCGACCCACAGGCCGTGGTCGCCCTCCTGAATCGCCACGCCGTCGGGGTCGCTGAAGATCACGACGCCGCGCACCCGCACGACCGGCTCGCGGAGGACCTCGTCGAACGGCAGCCGGCAGACGTCTGCAAGCGGCATGAGCGGCGCGAGCGGCTCGGCCGCGCGGGATGCCGCCGCGGCGGCCGCCGCCAGGAGGCGGGGATTGAAAACGCGGGACGTGAAAACCTTGTTCATCGGCGCGACACCCCGCCACGAGGACTCTTCACGCCAGGATACCCGCCGTCGCACGCCGCCGCACGCGCGGGCCGATTTCACCGCCGCGGTGAACCGACCGCGAGGCTTCCCGAGGCGCCGATGATCGACCGGCACTATCCCGATCTCCATCAACGGCTGCCGGCCGGAGGCTTTTTGTGAAACAGGCGAAAAGCCCCGGAGCCGAAGTGACGCCCCCCGCCCTTTACCTCAACGGGCCGAAAGTGACGTCGTCGAAGGAGCCGTGCACGACCCGCTTCTCCTCGCTGTGGATGCCGAGGTTGACCGACGTCTTCGGCGTGTCGCCGACGAGCGACGTGTAGGTGAACACTTCGCGGCCGTCGAGCAACACCCGCTGCTCGCGGCCCCGGGCCTCGATCACGGCCTCGTGCCACGCGTCAGGATCGATCGTCATCTTCGCCACCTTGGCGTCGTGGATGAACCGGCGATTCCAGCCCCCCTTGGCCTTGAGCGCCGCCGCCTCGGGGCTGTCCTTTGGATGGAGCGTGGTGTTGTCTGTGGCATACACCCCCGTGGGCCGGATGTGCAGGCCCATCACGGAGAAGTTGCGGTCCACGAGCGGGTGTTCGCCGCGCAGGCCGCACGACACGAATCCGTTCGGCGGCAGCTTGAACCGGAACGACACCCGCACGTCGCCGCCCGTCGCCTTGCGGTTGATGCTCGCGCCGTGCACGTCCGACAGGTCGTTACCCTGGAGCTGCCCGTCCACCACCTGCCAATACTGGCTGCGGTGCTCGCGGTCCGACACGGTGCCGCCGGTCGGCAGGTAGCCCGTGTAGGTCCAGTGGCTGTCGAGCGTGTCTTCCGAGTCGAAGGTTTCCGTCCAGACGGTGGGATCGGGCTTCTCGTCCGCTACGGCCGGCCCGGCCGCGAGCGAGGCGATCGCGATCATGAGAGCCCCTTTTTGCAGTGTCATGCGCTGAATCCCGAGAGCGTCTCCGAGGTGCTCGACCCGAACTTCGGCACCTCCACGCCGAGCTCGTGCAGCACCTGTACCCAGAGGTTGCACAAGGGCGGCGGGTTCTTCGGGTCGTGGGCCAGGTAGGTGCCGTGCTTGAAGCGGCCGCCGGCCACGAGGATCGGCAGGTTGGTGGCGTCATGGCTCGAGGCGTTGCCCATCGCCGCGCCCATCACGGCGATCGTGCGGTCGAGCAACCGGCCATCGCCCTCCTTCACCTCCTTCATCCGGCCCAGGAACGTGCCCCACTGGGCGATCAGGTCGCGCTCGAGCATGGCGAGCTTCTCGATCTTGCCGGCGTCCTGGCCGTGGTGGCTGAGGTCGTGGTAGGCGAACGACGCCCCGGGCTGCGAGGGCGTCTTGGTCGTGCCCACGAAATAGAGCGTCACGAACCGCGTGAGGTCGGTCTGCACGGCGAGCCGGGCCACGTCGAGCATCAGGCCGAACTTCACCGTGTCTTCCCCCGGCCCCGGATCCTTGATCGGCGGCCCTTCCGGCTTCGGCTTCGGCAGCCGGGCGAAGTCTTCCAGCCGCACCATCCGCGCCTCGAGGTCGCGCACGCTCTCGAAATACTGGTCGAGCTTGTCGCGGTCGGCGGCCCCCACGTCGCGCCGCAGCCGGTCGGCCTCGTCGGCCACGCGGTCGAGGATCGACCTGCCCTGCTGCACGCGGCTCACCTCTGCGGCCACCTCCTCTGGGCTCCCGTCGATGAACAGCTTCGTGTAGGCCCGGGCCGCGCTCGTCTCGGGCGGAAGTGCCACGCCGCTCTTGGTGTAGCTGCAGCTGTAGGCGGAGCTCGTGGAGAAGTTGAGCGAGGGATAGCGGGTGTCGCGGCCGGCCCGCTCGGCGGCGAGCTGGTCGAGCGAGATCGTGTTGCGGAAGGCCGGCGAGATCGGATGCGGGGCGCCGGTGAAGAACGACTTGTCGGAGGCGTGCTGGTCGCGGACCTCCGGGTTGTTGAGCCCCGAGATGATCGTGTAGTCGGCCCGGTGGGGCTCGAGCAGCTCGAGGTAGCGGGTGGCCGCGTAGTCGGGGCCGGGCTTCTCCGGAAACAGGTAGGGGGCGTGGAAGCTGAAGTAGTTGAGAATCCCGATGAACCGCATCGGCGGCGGCGTCTCGGCCGCGAGCGCCGGCTGCATCGCGTCGAGCCAGGGGAGCGCGAGCGCCACGCCCGTGCCTTTGAGCAGGGCCCGCCGCGGAATCGCCCGCCGCGTCACCACGCCGAATCGCTGGATCGGGCTCATGTCATTCCCCTTTTCACTTGTGGGTGAACAGCCGGCTTTGCACGACGGCCTCCAGGATGCTTCGCATGCCGTAGCCTCCGGCGGCGGTGCGGTCGAGGATCTCCTCCACCGCGCCGCGGTCGGCAAACTCGATCTCCGCGCCCGTCAGCTGCGCCGCGAACATCGCGACCACGTTGCGGGCGATCTGCCGCTCGTCTTCGAGCATGAGCCGCTGGTAGCCCTCGACGTCGGCGAACGGACGGCCGTCGGCCAGCGTGTACGAGGGATCCACGGCCGGACCCTGCACGTAGTATCGGATGTCGGTGCCCGGCACGTTCACCACCTTGTCAGCGTGCACGGCTGGGAGGGCCCGGTAGTGCGTCCGCCAGCGGCCCGTGACGTCGAAATTTTCGAGGGCGAAACCAGGCGGGTCGAGCTTGGCATGGCAGCCCGCGCAGGCCGCGATGTCGCGGTGGCGGGCGAGCTGCTCGCGGATCGTCGTGCTGCCGCGGATGTCGGGCTCCACGACGGGCACGTCCTTGGGCGGCGGGTCGGGCGGCGTGCCCAGGAGCCGGTCGAGCACGAACGCCCCGCGGACGACCGGCGAGGTGGTGGTGCCGTTGGCCGACACCTTGAGCACCGAGCCCTGCGTGAGGAACCCGCCGCGGTGCGTGCCCGGCGGCAAAGCGACGCGGCGGATCGTGTCACCTTTCACGCCGGGGATTCGATAATGCTCGGCGAGCCGCTCGTTGAGCATCGCGAAGTCGGAGGCGATCACGGTGCGGGCGGGCAGGTCGCCGGCGAGCAGCTCTTCGAAGAAGACTCGCGATTCGGCAAGCATCGACTTCTTCAGATACTCCTCGAACTCCGGATACAGCTTCGTGTCGGGCTGCGTGAAGTCGATGTCGCGGAGCTTGAGCCAGTTATCGAGGAGGTTCACCGTGAACCGCCGGCCCCGCGGGTCGGCGAGCAGCCGCCGCGCCTGCGCCACGAGCACGGCGGGGTCGCGGAGTTTTCCGGCGGCGGCAAGCGACAAGAGTTCGTCGTCGGGGGCCGTCGCCCAGAAGCCGTAGGAGAGCCGCGAGGCGAGGGCGACGTCGTCGAGCGGGCCCGGCCGCTCGCTGCGAAACAGGAACGAGGGCGAGCAGAGGGCGCGGATGTAGGCGGCCCGGAGGGCCTCGTCGAATCGCCGGCCCTGGGCGATCTCGGCCCGCACGACCGCCACATGCTCCTGGATCTCGGCGTCGGCGACCGGCCGGCGAAACGCCCGCGGGAGGAAGCCGGCCAGGAGCCGCCGCGCGTCCTGCTCCGGATCGAGCGGCACGACGCGGAGATTTTTTCCTGGCTGCTTCGGGTCGGCCGGCTCGAGCGGCAGGTCGCCGTAGAGCAGGCGGTGGCCGCGGGGCGGCCACTCCTCCGCGAGCGGTCCCGTGATCTCCACCCATTCGATCACCGCGCAGATGCCGTTCACCATCGCCCGTTCGTCCGGCGATTCGGGCACGGCCCGATACGGCGACAGCCAGAGCGTCTTCCCCTTGGGCACCCGCGCCACGTATTCGAACTCGCGAAACTCCGTGGTGCTCATCTCGAAGTAGGTGCGGTCGCTCACGAGGCCGGTCCGCGGCCAGTCGGCGAGGCCCACGAGAAGCGTGATCCAGCGGTCGGGCCGGGCCGCATCGTGAGGCCGCGCATTGGGGCCGGTCTTGTCGATCATCGCCCGGGCCCGGATCCGGAAGCGGTAGCGGGCGTCGGGCACCGGCGGCGACCAGGAGCCCAGCTCGCCGTGGGGGCCGTTGACGCCGTTCCAGCGGATCGCGAGGAATCCCTCAGGCGAGTGCGTCCACTGGCTGAACTGGAAGCTGGCCGACCGCCACTCGTGCCAGGTCTCGCTGTAGTCGGTGCGGATCGTGCGGGTGTTGGGGCGGGCCGCCGTGACGGTGGCCCCGGCAAGCGCGAGCGATGCAGCTTCGAGGTAGCGCTCCACGTGCGCCTCCGAGAGGTCGAGCGCCGCGCCGATCGTGTCGAAGCCGCCGGCCATCCCGTCTTCCGGCAGGAGTTCGGCCAGCGGCGTATCGATGCCCAGAAGGTCGTGGATCGTGGTCACGTATTCGGTACGGTTGAGCCGCCGCTGCACCGTCCGCCCCGCGTGGTCTTGGTGGGCGCGGCCGGCGGCGGTGAGGCCGGCGCCGACCACGTCGAGAAACGCCGTCCGCAGTTCGGGGGCCGGCCGGTCTTCTTCGGGGGGCGGCATCTCGCCGCGGGACACGCGGTCGAACACCTTCACCCACTGGGCCTGGCTGGCCACGTCGGCGGGATCCCAGCGGAGGGCCGTCGCGTCGAAGCCTCCCTCGCGGGCGTCGGCGTCGTGGCAGGCAATGCAGTGCCGCTCGAGGAGCGCCCGCCGCACCGGGGCCGCGGCGTCGGCCGGCGCCGCGGACGCGGCCCGGGCGACGGTGGCCGCGAGGCCGGCCGCGACGAGGCCCAGCAGCAACAGGCACGGGCGCCGTGCACGGTGGAAGGCAATGACCGCGATCATCGCGAAGCCTGCTCTCTGCGTGTCGGGCCCGACTGCCGGGGAGGGCCGCTCGGACGGGCTCCGGGCGGCATCACTGTCGGGCGGATACGGCGGGGTCGGTCGGCTACGAGGTCGGGTCGCCCGGCCTCAACCTATTCTAGCATTGTCGGACTGCGGCCGGAGGTGCCATCAAAAAAGCCCCCGGGACGCGTTTTGCGAGGCATCCGCGGCACCCCCGGTCTTCCGCCCGGGGCTTGTTGGGGGCGAACTTCGTCCGCCAGCGGTAGTACGTTTGCTGGCTGATACCAAGCCGTCGGCAGACGTCGGGCACGTTCGCACCCTTCCCAAAGTCCACATCAGCCTGCCGTAACAAGCCAACAATCTGCTCTGCACTGCGTCGCTTCTTCATCCGAGAACCCTTTCAAGCCCCAGCCGGGGCACGAGGATTCTCTCACAAGACCTGGGTCACGATGTGGGGAGGGGAGTCAGGTAAGGTCACATCTCGCGACGGGCCGTTCGCAGGCGACCCGCGATATCGAGATCGATTGCCTCACCCAACTTCTCGGCAACGTCGAGACACGCGGGCCAATCGATCGCGTCACGTTGGGCCGCCACCAAGCCGCGAATGTCCTGCTCATCCTGGGGCCGCCCCGCGAGAGCTTTCATGACGAGCAGATCCTCGACCGCCACCACGGGAACACGGACGTCGCCAATCGTGATCTTTGTGGCACGCGATACGGCTTGCTGCTCGAATCCCGACATTCCGATTGCCACATCCACCCGGATTCCCGTCGTGCGGTGCCGCAGCGGCAGGATGTACGACCGCGCCACCACCTCCTCCACGCCTGGAAAGAGCGGCTCGAACGGTGTCGAACTGAGCTCCTGCGCAAGCCGCAGGGCCTGATCGATATCGGCAAGGATCACAAGATCGACATCGACCGTCATCCGCGGCTGACCGCGAAGCGACACCGCAAGGCCGCCGATCAAGGCGAACCTGATGCCGCGGGTCTCGAGCACGTGCGCCGCGTCAGCCAGCGTCGGCCACAGGGCCGCTGCCATGCGTCACCTCGTCCAGACGGCGAAAGGCTGCCACTTGTCGATCCCGCTCGGCGAGCGTTTCGCACCAGGCCCGATCGTCAACCGCCTGCCAGTCCCCCGCTGCAACACGAACACCCCGGATCGTGGTGAGCAGGTCGTCGGCAACGGCCAGACGCTCCGCAGGAGAAAGGGAAGCAGCCCACGCCGCATCACCAGTCCGCACCCTGTCGCCGCAGATCGCCTCGAACAGATCCCAGCGCCGTTGATTCGGAAAGGTGCGACCAAGTTCGGCGACCTTCCTGGAATCGTCGATGTTCGTCATGCCACTGAGTATACCCGCGGCGGTGTGATCCGTGAGCACGTCGCATCGCTGACCCCTGCCCACATCGTGCCCGAGGTCTTGAGAGAGAATGCGCATGCCCGCGGATTGTCGGTCCGGAGTTGGACTCGTTGAAGGGGCAGGTCACATCGGCACGGAGATCGATCCCGCGACGGTCGACTGGCTGCGGCGGCCCGTGGGGTGACCGCCCCGTTCGACAAAAAGCCCGGAGCGGAAGCGACGGGGTCATCGCTGGGCGTCGCATCCGCCGCACCCCCGGGCTCCCGCCCGGGGTTTTTGGGGGACGGGTTTCCGTCAGCCGCCGCCGGCGACGTTTATCGGCAGCGTATACACCTTGTCGCGGGCGGTGATGAACAGCGTCTTGCGGTCCGGGGAGATCCAATACACCGCCTCCTCGCCGATCTCGAGCTCCGCCGGCTCGCGGCCATACGCCGGATCGGTGAACCAGATGCCGCCCGCCGCGTCGGCCGCGGGGCACTCCGTGAACGCAAACCCGCCCGCCACCTCGCGCGGCGCGACGGGGCCGTCGACGAGCTGGGCGAGGGCGTTCTTCACGGCGCTGCCGTCGGGGATCACGCAGGTGTGGGCGCGGTCAGGGCTGCCGCCCACGCGGCGATGGCAGCGACGCAGGCAACGCAGCATGGTCTCATGCCGAGATGCTAACGCCGGGCCCCGACCGTCGCCAACGGCTCCGGACCGGGGCTTGGGGGCGTTCTCGGCGCGGGTCATCCCGGCACGGCTTTCGCTATACTCCCGCGCTGCGGCGGCGCCGCCGCCCCATCCTCTTCCCCCCTTCCCTCGGAAACACGCTCCATGAACCGCCCCGTCGCAATCTGCACCATGCTGCTCGGCGTCTTCCTGCTCGCTGCGGCAACGCGGCTCCGCGCTGAGGAGCCGGCTGACCTCGCGCGGTGGCAGGAAGACTTCGCCGATGAGGCGGCCTTCCTGCGCACCTGGACGTCATACGGCTGGCTGGAGGATGGTAAGACGGTGCGTGGCCCGGAGCACATGGCCCGCTGGTGGCAGATCCACGACGGCGCGCTCCGCGGGCAGTCGTTCGGGAAGCTCCATCCCTCGGGGCTGAATCACAAGGTGAGCGGCCGCGACGTGCGGCTCGGCCTGCGGTTCAAGCTGGAGGACGGGGGCATGGCGGCCGTGGGCTTCAACGGGCCGAACCCGATCCTGGAGGCGAACTTTCACCTTGCGGGCGTGTACATCCGCCAGGGCAGCATCACGGCCTGGGACGAGGAGAATCTCCACCCGAAGGGCTCGCCGGAGGCCGAGGCGCTGAAGCAAAAGAAGCAGATGAACCGCAAGTTCATCCCCCGCGCGAAGGTGGAGACGATCGCGCTCGAGCCGGGCACGTGGCACGACCTCGTGATCGAGATGCGCGGCAAGACGATCACCGCCCTCATCGACGGCAAGCAGGTGCTCGAATACCGCACCAACGCCGGCGACGCCCCCAAGGAGAAGCTCCAACTGTCCGTGGGCAACGACCAGGGCAAGGCGGTGATGACCGGCTGGTATGACGACGTGCGGTTCGAGCCGCTGGACGCAACGCCGGCGCCATGAAAGGGAAAATCGGCTTCTGTCCCCGATTTCGTCAGCCGTCCGCGGCCAGGAGCGCCCGGGCGGCTGCCGCGATCGCCGGGCGATGCTGCTCCTCGACGTTGTCGAGCAGCGGCTGGAGCGGTCCCGTCGCGGTGATGCCCGCCGCCGCCACGGCCTCGTGGAGGACGCGGATCGGGTTGATCGCGTTGCGCAGGTCTTCGAGCGGTTCGAACAGCCGGCGAATCCGCTCCGCCTCCGGCCACTGCTTCGCCCGGATGGCCGCGAGCATGGCCTGCGAAAGCTTCGGGGCCACGCACCCGCAGCCGGTGGTGAAGCCGCCGAGGCCGAAGTCACGCAGGTGGACGATCGCCGGCTGCTCGCCGATGCCGCTGATGATGATCTCCGGATCGACCACGCCGACGAGTTCGCGGAGATACGGATCATGCGCCGGATCCGGCCGCACCGTCGCATACTTGATCGCGCTGATCAGGCCGTCGCGGCAGAGCCGGGCCGCGTCGGCGGGCTCGATGTAGCCGTCGTGCTTGATGTAGAGGAGCGCCGGCACGCCGGCCGCCTCCACGAAGCGGCGCACGCCCGTCGCCACGCCCGCGCTCGTCGTGATCCCCTGCTGCGGCAGCACCATCACCGTCTGAAACCGGTGCCGGCGGATCGCCTGCGCATGGTCGAGCATGAGACCGAAGGTGGGCCCGGCCGCGGGCACGACGATGGTGTCTGCCCCGGCCGTCTGGGCGAGCATCGCCAGCAGCGGCTCGTATTCGCCGAGCGGCAGGTGATAGACGTTGGCATTGCCGCCGTAGAGCAAGAGCGACACGCCGCCCCGCTCGAGGTGGCGGATGATCCGCTCGTTGCCGGCCGGGTCGATCGCGCCGGCCGCCGTACGGGCCAGCGGCGGGACGGCCATCACCGAGCGTTGAAAGTGGGCCTTCGTGAGCGTGGGGCAGCTATTCATGCGGGTCTCGGGAGGAAACGGGGCGGGATACGAATCAGAACTGGATGAGAGTCAGAAAATGTCGGGGTCGGGCGTCGGCGGGCCGCGCTCGAGGAAGCGGAAGTCGCAGCCGAGATCGGCCTGCGTGGTCTGCTCGGTGTAGAGCCGGCCGTAGCCGCGGGCGAATCGCGGCGGCGCGGCCTGCCACGCGGCCAGCCGCCGGGAGAGCTCCTCGTCGGAAACGAGCACGTCGATCCGCCGGGCCTCGACGTCGAGCGCGATGCGGTCGCCCGTTTGCACGGCCGCCAGCGGGCCGCCGACGGCCGCCTCGGGGGCCACGTGGAGCACGCACGTGCCGTAGCTCGTGCCGCTCATCCGGGCGTCGGAGATCCGCACCATGTCGCGCACCCCCTGCTCCAGGAGCGGCTTCGGGATCGGCAGCATGCCCCACTCCGGCATGCCGGGGCCTCCGAGCGGCCCGGCATTCCGCAGCACGAGCACGTCGTCGGCCGTGATGCCGGTCGCGGGATCGTCGATCCGCGCCTTCATGTCGGGGAAGGAGTCAAACACGATCGCCCGCCCGGAGTGCTTGAGCAGCCGCGGGTCGGCGGCCGTCGGCTTGATCACGCAGCCGTGCGGGGCGAGGTTGCCCCGGAGCACAAACGTGCCGCCGGCCCGCGAGAGCGGCGCGTCGACAGGCCGGATCACCCGCTCATCGATCACCTCGGCGCCGGCGATGTTCTCGCCGAGCGTGCGGCCAGTGGCGGTGAGGGCGTCGAGGTGGAGCAGATGCTTGATCCTCGCGAGGAGCGCCGGCACGCCGCCGGCGTCGTGAAAATCCTCCATCAGGAATTCGCCCGCGGGCCTGAGGTTCGCGATCACGGGCGTGGTGCGGGAGAGGGCGTCGAACCGGTCGAGCGACAGCGGCACGCCGGCCCGGCCGGCCAGCGCGAGCAGGTGGATGATGGCGTTGGTCGATCCGGCCAGCGCCATGTCGGCGATGATGGCGTTGTCGAACGACGCGGGGGAGAGGATCCGCGACGGCCGCAGGTCTTCCCACACCATGTCGACGATCCGCCGGCCGCAGGCCGCCGCCATCCGGGAGTGGGCGGAGTGCACGGCGGGAATCGTCGCGGCGCCGGGGAGCATCATGCCGAGCGTCTCGACGACGGCGGCCAGCGTGGATGCCGTGCCCATGGTCATGCAGGTGCCCGCCGACCGCGCGATGCCCGATTCGAGCTGCCGCCAGACGCAGGCGTCGAGGCAGCCGGCCTGCCGCTGGGCCCAGTATTTCCAGACGTCGGTGCCGCTGCCGAGCCGCTCGTCGCGGTGGCGGCCGGCGAGCATCGGGCCCGCGGGCAGGAAGAGGGCCGGCAGGTTTGCCGAGATCGCGCCCATGAGGAGCCCGGGCACGGTCTTGTCGCAGCCCCCCATGAGCACGCAGCCGTCGACCGGATGGCTTCGCAGCACCTCCTCGGCTTCGAGCGCGAGCAGGTTGCGATAGAGCATCGCCGTCGGCTTCATGAACATTTCCGAGATCGCCAGCACGGGGATCTCGACGGGAAAACCTCCGGCCTGCCAGACGCCGCGCTTCACTTCCTGCACCCGCTGCGGGAAGTGGGTATGGCACTGGCTGAGGTCGCTCCACGAGTTCAAGATCGCGATCACCGGCCGCCCCTCGGCCTCCTCGGCGGAGTAGCCCATCTGCCGCAGGCGGCTGCGGTGGCCGAAGGCGCGCAGGTCGTCGGGCGCGAACCAGCGCTGGGAGCGCAGGTCGCTCACGGAAACCCGGTGGGCATGAGGATCGCGAGTCATTCCGGTCGTCGTATCGGTGGCCGTTTTGGAGGCGGCAGTGTACCTTCTCCCCCTATCGCCCGGGGTGAATTTTTCGCCATGACGCCACTCGCCATTCTCCTCGCGGCCCTCGTGGTGGTGGTCGGCGGCGTGCTGGCCTTCCGGCTGCATCCGTTCGTGATCCTCCTCGCGGCGGCGTTCGTCGTGGCCGCGCTCGCCCCGGTCGACCCGTCGCATCCCGTCGGGCCGGGCCAGCGGGTGGCCGAGGGATTCGGCAAGACGGCCCTCGACGTGGGGATCGTGATCGCCATGGCCTCGATCCTCGGCACCTGCCTCTCCGCGGCCGGCGGCGACAAGCGGATCGTGGCCGCCATCCAGCGGTGTGTGGGCGAGCGGCACACGCCGCTGGCCCTGCTCCTGGCCGGGTTCGTGCTCGGGATCCCGATGTTCGCGGAGACCGTCTTCTATCTGCTCCTGCCGCTGGCCCGCGCGGCCTGGGAGCGGACGGGCCGCGGGTATCTCGTGTGCGTGCTGGCTATCGTGGCCGGCGCCACGATGACGCACTCGCTCGTGCCTCCGACGCCGGGGCCGCTGTTCGTGGCCGACGCGCTGGGCGTCGACATCGCGACGATGACCGGCGTGGGGCTCGTCGTGGGGATCATCGCGGCGCTCGGCGGCTACACATATGCCCGGTGGGCAGACGACCGCTGGCCGCTCGAGCCGGCGCGAATCGCGGCTGCTGCAGACACGCCGGCCTCCAGTGCCGCGCCGGCCGCCGCCGCGGGCGCCGCGAGCGGGCCGCCGCTCTGGGCGTCGCTGCTGCCGATCCTCCTGCCGCTTCTGCTCATCAGCCTGGAATCGGTGTCGCGATCCGCCCCCGACGCCGTGCCCGCGGCCGCGCTGGCGGCGATCCGCATCCTAGGCGAGAAAAACGTCGCGCTCTCGCTCGCCGCGCTTGTTTCCATCTTTCTGCTCGCGGCCCGGGGCGCCGGCCTGCCGGCTGTGCGCACGTCGATCGCCGAGGCGGTGACCGAGGCTGGCAACATCATCCTCGTGATCGCGGCGGGCGGCGCGCTCGGGGCGACGCTCCGCGAGGCGGGGCTTGGCCAGATCTCCGCGGGACTGGCCGCGGGGGCCGGGCTCGCGCTCATCCCGGTGGCCTGGCTGCTCACGGCGGTGATCCGCATGGCCCAGGGGTCGGCGACGGTGGCGATGATCACCGCGGCGGGCGTGATGGCCCCGATCGTGCTCGACGGCCCGCCGACGTTTCATCCCGTCTACGTGGCCATCGCCATCGGCTGCGGCTCGAAGGTGGGCATGTGGATGAACGACAGCGGCTTCTGGGTGATCTCGCGGATGAGCGGCATGTCGGAGGTGCAGACGCTGCGGGCGGCCTCCGTGATGGTGGCCATCGAGGGCACGGTCGGCCTGATCGCGACGCTCTGCCTGGCGGTGGTGTGGCCGCTGCGGTGACCGCCGTGGATGGCCAGGCCGGCGGCGAGACCGCGCTGGCGGCCGTGCTACTTCGCGGCGGATTTGTTGGACGTGAGCTCGAAGTCAAACCGATTGGGGCCCGCGGGCGTGACGTCGGCCGTGAGCGTGGTGGCGTCGTTGTAGCGGGCCGGCACGATCGACTCGTACACCGGCGGATCGACCGGGCTCGTGACGATCGGCTTGTCGCTCACCGCCCGGATCACCACGCGGTGCCGCCCGCCCACCACCCGAAACGTGTAGCGGCCGTCCTGCAGTTTGCCCGCGTCCGCCGGCAGGTTGGCTGCCTCGGGAGAGAAGATCACATCGCCCTTGGAAAGCGGCTTCCCGTCGAGCGTCACGGTGCCCGACACCACATGCTTCACGGGGCCCGCGGCGCGGCGACAGCCGCCCGCAAGGAGGATCGCGGCGACGAGCAGAAAAAGGTGCCAGCCACCAAATGTGGGCAATCTGGCGAAGGCAAGGCTTCCTATCTTCTCCATATTTGGTGGCTGGCACCTTTTCGGTCTGGTCACTCCGTGGGGAGGGTTTCGCGGCCGTTGCGCGAGCCGAGGGCCCGATAGACGTCGGCCGCGATCGAGTCGACGATGAACCGTGTCGAGCCGTCGCCGAGCGTGGCACACACGCCCCCGGCATGGCGGCTGCGGGCATACATCACGCGGCCGGTGTTGGTCGTGGTGCCACAGGCCGGGTCGGCGCTGTTGCACTCCATGTTGTCGAACTCCGACGTGTTCGGCGGCTGAAACGTGCTGAACGAGGAATTCAGATACAGCGTGTTCCAGTAGCGGCCCCGGATGTCATCCCTGCCGTTGTCGGGCCAGAGCAGAATCTCCGACAGCATGAGCGTATTCGACAGGCCGTCGAGGATGGCAGCGGCGGTCACGGGCCGCGATGCGCGAAACATCCCATTGGTCTGCGAGCCGTTGGCGGGATCGGCGAGCAGCGCCGGCACAGTCGAGCTCAACGCGCTGCCGAATGTGCCTGAGCCTGCGCAGGTGACGTAGTTGCCGTGGAATCCCTGCGACTGCTCGGGCGGACAGGACGGGGACTGGTTTCCGCCGCTCCCGTGAAACGTCCGGTTTTTCCCCGCATTGGGATCGTCGGGACACATGAACGACGGCACCTGCGTCGAATTGAGGCTCATGTACGTCACATAGCCGCTGAAGCTCGTTGCCCACGCGGCCACGCGGTCGGCGAGCGGCTGCTGTTCCACGAACGGCAGCAACGGCTGGAACCAGCTGCGCCGATCCTGCTGCCCCGCGGAGAGGTCCGTGGGGTTGAGCGGCGAATACTGATGACCCCACGACGTCAAGAGCGGCTGACCGAACGGAAAGGCTCCGTTCAGTTCCGAGTGGGCGAGCATGCCGAGTCCCGCCTGCTTGAGGTTATTGCTGCACGTGACTCGTCGGGCCGTCGCGCGGGCGCTCTGCACGGCCGGGATGAGCAGTGCGATCAACAGGCCGATGATCGCGATCACGGCCAACAGTTCGACGAGCGTGAAGCCACGGCGCTGTCGGGTAGGGTTCATTGTGCAGACGCGCGGCGGCGGCGGGCCCACGCGGCGGCGGCGATGCCGATGGCGGCCAGGGCGATCGCCCCCGGCTCGGGCACGATCACGAGGTTGCCCGTGGAGTGGGTGAACTCGAGCGTCTGCGATTCTTTCGTGGCCGTCCACTTGTCGCCACCGGTGGTGGGCGCGAACGTCAGCCCGCCGTAGAACGACCCGTCGTTCGCAGTCGAGATGCTCGTGAAGGCGCCGGTGTACGAGCCGAAGTCGAAGAGGTTGAAGATCGTGTCGTCGGGCAACGCCGCCGTGATCCCACTGCCGAAGTCGATCACGAGCGAGCCGCCTTAGGTGAGGGCGCCGGTGACGTCGGTGCCGTCGTACTGCGTGGCCCGCGCGAGGCCGTCGATCTCGAAGACCGACGTGCTCGACCCGCCGAGCACGAGCGACGCCACGGAGATCACGCCCGGGCTCGTGCCCGGCGAGAAGAGGCCGTTCACCGTCACGGCCCCGGCGATCGAGCCCGAGCCGCCGAGCGTGGCGCCGGAGTCCACAGTAACGCCCGTGTTGCCCAACTGCCCGGTCACGAGCAGGGTGCCGGCACTCACAGTCGTGGCGCCGGTGAACGAGTTCAAGCCCGTGAGGGCGAGCGTGCCGGCGCCGGCCTTCGTGAGGGCGACCACGCCCGCGCGGTTGTCTTGGATCGTGCCGGCGAACGTCGACGAGCCCGAGGCCACCGTCGTGGAGAGCGTGGCGGTGCCGGCCGCGGCATTGGTGGTGATCACGGTGCCCGCCAGGCCGGAGAGGCGGCCCACGGAGAGCGACGTGCCGTCGAGGTCGAGCGTGCCGCCCGTGAGGTTCAGGGCGTTCGACGAACCGCCGAGGGCGCTGGCATGGCCGACCCGCACCGTGCCCGCTTCGATCGTGGTGGCGCCGCTGTAGGTGTTGGCACCGGTGAGCGCGAGCGTGCCCGTGCCGGACTTGATCAGGCCGGCCGCGCCGCTGATCACCGACGCGATCGTCGACGTGCCCGCGGCGTTGGTCTGGATCGTGGGGATCGTGCCGCCCAGGGCCAGCGTGCCGCTCGAGAGCGTGTAGTTGCCCGAGCCGGCGGCGTTGAACGTGATCCCGTTGAGCGCGACGGAGCCGACGGTGACCGTGCCGGCCGCGCCGTTGCCGACGCCGAAGACGGCGACGTCGGACGTGGCATCGCCCCACGTGCCTACGGCCGTGCCGCTCGCCCAGTTCGTGTCGGCCGCGTTCCACGTGCCGCCGCCGTCGGCCAGGGGAGTCGCGCCGGTGGCGGTCCAGGTGTACGACCGCGACAGGCCGAGCGACCGCAGCTGGAAGGCGTTCATCATGCCGATGTCAGCGCCGGGGTTGTAGTTGATCGTCATCGCATCCGTCGTGGCCACGAAACTGCCGACCACGAACGAGCCGTTACCGCCGTCTGCCCCGGTGCTGTTGAAGAGCATCGTTCCCGAGGTCAACACGCCGCCGGTGAGCGTTTGCCTGCGTGCGGCGCCAGCAGCGCGGGTGTCGCCCACCCAGGTCTGGAGCATGTACGACCGGCCGGGAGTGAGGCTGGTGAGCGTGAGCGTCATCTGCCCCGAGCCGCCGTAAGCAAAGGCGCCGGAATCATTGAGCGTGGCATAGTTCGATGACAGCGTCGGGCTGTTTGGAGGGCCCCAACTAGCAGCACCAAGATAGTCCGTCCCAGCGACAGGCGCGAGCGCGGCGACCGAGCCGAACGTCGGGGGGGAACCGGCAAGCGTGCCGGCGAACGACACGCCGTTGACGGTGGTGGTGGTCACGGTGGGGGAAATGTTGAAGGCGCCCACGAGCGAGCCGTAGGTGCGCACGTTGGTGTCGGCCGTCATCGTCTGCGGCGTGTTCCAGACGACGTTGGCGGCCTGCACCGGCGCGAGCATGAGCTGGCCGCAGAAGATCGCAAGCGCGACCAGGCTGAGCATTTCCGTCGCAGGGCGTTGGCGGATGGAAGGAACATGACGGATTCCCCGATGAGTGAATCTTCCCCTCTGGAAGTTGTCTCGAACGACTCCCAGATCTCCTTCAACAATACGACGCCGCGCCGATGCCCGCCACGTCCGAAAGTACCCCCGGCGCAAAATTTTTAACCCGTACGAAAGTACGGTGTGCCACGTTGTTCCCCCAGGCGGAATCGTCGAGTCGGATCGGCAATGCAGGCGATCGGCGCGGGCCCGCCCGAACCGCCGAGTGAAGCCGCGAAATGATCCGGCGGGCGGACCGCACGACGGACTCCGCCGTCGCGCGGGGTTTTAGCGCGGCTGAATGCCCTCGATCCGGCTCTGGTTGCTCTGCACGTCGAGGTTTTCGATCACGAAGCCCCCGTTCGAATTGTGGGGAAACTTGCGGAAGCTGATCAGCGGGCGATCGACGCCCATGGCCTCGACCTGCAGCCGCACATTGCGAAACGTGTAGTCGCCCCCGTCGTCGAACAGCTGAATCACCGGACGGCTGGCATCCTGGGGCTCCGCGATGCGGGCCTGTACGTTCGCCTCCGTAAACGCGCGCCGGCTGAGCAGGTAGGTCGAGATCCCCTCGACGCTGCCGAAGTGGCGAAACTGGTAGCAATTCCAGTTTTCGATGGCCGGGTCGTAGGTTCCGACCTTCGCCGCTCCCGCCTGACGCCTCTGGATGAAGGTGTTGCCCAGGTCCAGCGTCCCCGCCGCATGGATCAGCACCACTGGTGACACGTGGTCCAAGGCGATGAGCCGGCCCATGCCCGTGACGGCGAACGCCGTGTTCGACCCGGCCTCGTGCAGGGCGAGGCCCACCGACGACGTGATCCGGAAGGTGCGGTGCGACCCGTCCAACTCCGGGTTGGTCACCAGGAGGGAATTCGTCCAGGAGAAGGCCAGCGGGAGGTTGGCCCAGACCTGCAGGTTTTGGTACCGCGTCTCCTCGGCCGCCAGATTGATCACGCCGATCGTTCCCAGACCCGCGTTGGCCTTGGGGTTGCTCCCCATGTTGACGAACAGATTGTCATACACGTGGTCCCCGGCCCAGAGCGTGCCCTTTCCCCGCGCCTGGAGAAGTCCGATCGTCGAGGGGTTCTTGGTCCCGGCACGCAGGGCCAGGTTGATCACGTGCAGGCCGTCCGACTCGCTGGTTTCAAGGATCGCCTTCCCCTCGCCGGTGTTGCCCAAAAGCGCCGTCCCCCGGTTGTATTCGGAATTGCGCAGCGCCCCTTCGAGTCGCATCCCCGGCCGGTTTGCCAGAGGAATCGACGTCATGTCGACCACCGACTGCACGTTGTAGACGTGCGGCCCCAGAAACACGCTGCGGCAGTTTTCCGCCGCGAACCGCAGGGCGCGATTGATCGCGGGCGCCCAATCCACCGACTCGTCGGCGTAGGCCCCCTCGAAAAACCACTCCGGGTAAATCCGGTCGATCTTTGCCGGCCCCGTGACCGTGCCCTCGCCGGAGAAGATCCGATACGCGCCGGCTTCGAGACGCCCCTCGATCGTGAGCGTGAGGCCCTTGGGGATCTCGATCATCCCGCCCGGTTCGACCCGCAGGGTCTGGCCCGGCACGACCTTCACGTCGGCCGACAAAGCCACCGGCGAATCCACGACGAGCAGCTTTTTCTGTGCCGTGCCTGCAGCCTCGAGGGGATTTGCCGACACATCCGCCGCGGCGAGGAGGCTCACGACGGAAAGCAGCAGCGGCCAGAGGGCCGTGAGGGAACGTTTCATGGTGTGGCTCCTTGTGGTTGCATCTGGGGTCAGTCCGATTGTCCGGCCCGCTTCCGTCACCTCGCCATGGTCGTTCAGATATCGAAACACGACATTGAGTCCCAACGGCTGGACGCCGCCTGAAAAGAAACCCGCGGGCATCCAGCCATCGGGCAGGGAGCTTACCGCGCCGATTTGTCCGGTGCTGGCCTTGTTCACGGCTCACTTTGCCGCGGGGCGGGCCGCGGTGGATGGCATGGCGAGGATGCCGAGCTCGAACCCGCGGGCCACGGCGCTGGCCCGGTCGCTGGCTCCGAGCTTCAGGAGCATCTCGGTGACGTGCCCCTTCACCGTGCGCTCGGTGATCCCGAGCTGGCGGCCGATCTCCACGTTGGAGAGGCCCCGCCGCATCAAGGCGAGCACCTCCAGCTCCCGCGGCGTGAGCAGCCCCTTGTCGCGCGGCCGCTGCGCCGCCTCGATGCCCCGCCGAATGCCCGTCACGCCGCGATGCACGTCGCGGACGGCGGCCGCGATCCCGCGGTGTTCGATGTTCTTCGAGACGAAGCCGCTGGCGCCGTCGCGGAGCGCACGATCGGCGTCGAACGCCGACTCCGACGACGTGAGCACGAGCACCCGCACGGTGGGCCGCGCGGCCCGCAGGCGGGCGAGCGTCTGGAAGCCGTCCATCCCCGGCAGGCTCAGGTCGAGCAGGCACACGTCGGGGCGGCAGTCGCGCACGATCCGCACCGCCTCCTCCCCCGTGCCCGCCTGGCCCACCACCTCGAAGTCGGGCTCGCGGTGGAGCAGGTTGGCGAGCCCCTCGCGGAGCACCGGATGGTCGTCGACGAGCAGCAGACGGATTTTTTTCTGGTCGCTGGTCATGAATCGCTGGTCATGGGATGAAGACGTATTGTGCGCCCGCCGAGCAGGGCGCCTCCCGTCCATTCGTACGGGGCCGCGTCACAGGGGCCGTCAGCCGAGCGGCAGCCGCACCGTCACGGTGGTGCCGCGGCCGGGAGAACTGCGAATGTCGAGCGTGCCGCCGATCCGTTCCACCCGCTCCCGCATGCCGTCGACCCCGAAATGGCCCTGGGCCCCACGGGGCCGCGCTCTGGGATCGAAGCCGCGGCCGTCGTCGGCCACCTCGAGCACCACGGCATCACCCGGCGGCGGCACGTGCAGCCGCACCGTCGTGGCGGCGGCCGCGGCGTGCCGCGCCGCGTTGAGCAGCGCCTCCTGGGCCACCAGCAGCAGGTTGCCCGCGACGAAGTCGGGCAGCGCCGGCAGGTCGGCGGCGACGTCGGCCTCGATCACGGCATCGTGCTCCCGCGCGAGCCGCGCGGCCAGCTCGCGCACCGCCTCGGGGAGCGTGCGGTCGGTCGGCGCCGTGGCCTGCAGCGCCCACACCGTGCCCCGGAGCTGGTGCACGGCATGGCCGACCATCCGATCGACCACGTCGAGATGCCGCGGCGCATCGGCGGCCAGCGTGCCGTCGTCGGCCCGGCAGGCCGTGAGCTGGTAGCCGATGCCCGTCACCGTCTGGAGGACGGTGTCGTGGAGGTTGGCCGCGAGCCGGTTGCGCTCGCGGAGCGTCGCCTCGAATTCCACCGCCGACTGCTGCCTGTGCTGCATCGAGGCGGCGAGGTCAATTGCCTGCCTCCGCACCCGGCGGCCGAGCAGCACCACGCCGCCGACGCTCGCCACGAGCCCGGCGGTGGCGGCGGCGAGCACCGCGGCCAGCCGCCGCGGCGTCCACCACGAGGCCGCCTGCACGACCTCGATGTCGGCCGCGTCGCGGGCCAGCACCGTGATGCGCTCGAGCATGGGATGATCGACGATCAAACCGTTGATCCGCGCGCCGTCGAGGTCGAGCCGGAGGATGCCCGCCACCGCCACGGTGCTGCCCACGTTGAACCGCGCACGGGCGGGCGACTCAGGCTCGGCATCGAGCGTGGCAAACCAGCGGCCGTCGGGAGAGGTGAGCGTGGCCGTGAGCCCCGCCGGGCCCGTCTCCACCGCCTCGACCACGCCCGTGCAGCGGACGAGCCGGCCGTCGTAACTGCCTGGCTCGGTGACCCACTTGTTCCCACTGAACTCTCTCGCGACCCGGGCGATCTCGGCCACCGTGAGCGACTCGGGCTCCGGGGGCGATGCCGAGCCGACCCGCCGAACGACGGCAAACGTGAGGCCGGCGATGCTGCGGCTCATGTCGAGAAAGCCGGCCACCTGCACGCGGTCGCCGGGGATGAACCGCGGCTCGGCGGCCGTCGCGACCGGGGCGAGATCGACGCGGACGGCCGCGCTTGGATCCTGCAGAAAGAGTCGCCCGGGGGCGGCGTACGACACGATCCCCTCCGTGCGGACGCGGTGGCCGGTGCGCTGCTGCACGACGAATCGGCCGAGCGCATCGAGCGGAGTGACCTCGCCGGTGAACGGGTCGGCGGGGGGCGGCGCGAGGATTTCGATTTCGTCTGGTTCGGTGACGACGACCGAGGGCGCGACGAACTGGCCGCGGCTGTTGCGGAGCGCCGACACGAGGCCCGTGACGCGAACCTCCGCATCGACGAACCGGGCGGGATCGAACGGCCGGTCGAAGGCCAGCCACGAGACTCTCAACGGCCACCCGTCGGCCTCGAGCATGAGCATGGGAATCGTGCCCTGCCAGTGCGTGCGCTCGCCGAACCCCTGCACCACGCCCTGCACCGTCACCCACCGGCCCTCGTCGCCGCCACGCGCGAGCCGGCCGAGATCCGCCGGCACAGGCGGCGGCACCGGCCCGCGGCCGACGACGCGGGTGCGGCGGCCGATGATCCCGGGGGCGTAGCCGGCGGCGACCAGGCTTCCCTCGATCTCGACGATCATGCCCCGCTCGATCGTCGGGGCCGAGCCGTCGTCGGCCTCCACGGAACCAAATCCGGCGACGAAGATCGGGCTGTCACCCTCCTGGATCACCAGGCCAGGTGGACGCGCCGACGTGACGACGCCGCGGACGACGGCTTCAGGCTGCGCATCGATTTCGGCGGGCGAGAGCGCGAGGATCTCCGCAATCGACCGCAGGGGCTCGCCCGCGGCGGGAGCGGCGGCCGGCGCCGCATCGGCGGCGAGGCAGGGAATGGCCGACCACGCCCACGCGACCGCGGCGATCGCGGCCCGCGGCAACCATGATTTCAATGCGCTGGCGAGGACCAGTGCGTATGGTGTGCGCATGCCCTGAGTGTAGCCGGGCCATGCATACGCTGCTCAGGCGAACGTGATCCGGCGGTCGAGGTCGATCCGGCGCCCGTCGGCGAGCGTCAGGGAAAACCGTTCGGCCTGGGCGGTCTCGCCCGAGCGATCGCGGAACGTGGCATCGTGGCCGAGTTCCAGCCACTCGATCGTCTTCGCGATCGGCAGCCACCTAATTTGGGCAATCCGGCGAAGGCAAGATTTGCTGTCTTCTGCATATTTGGTGGCTGGCACCTTTTTAGTCCGCCTGATCTCGCTCGAATTGCCGTAACTCATCGACTCCATCTGCAGAAAGGAAAAAGCTCACTTTCCACTTTCCGCGCCACGCAGGCCGACACCATACGCCCTGACCTCGCAGAGGGTTCTCGCCAGAGCCTCGAGGCGGCCGCGCGCTTCGGCGTCGAGGGAGAAATCGTCGATCATCCACACCGCCACGCCGTAGGGCTCCAACCGGAGCGGCGCCTGAGCGCGGGCGGCCAACGGCTCTGCGGCGGGCCGGTCGGATGCCCCTTCACACCGGTAGAGGGCCGGTTCTTCGGCCCCGATCCCCCGGACGGCGCCCGCCAGCGGCACGTCGGTCGTCATGGCCTCGGAGGTGATGTTCACGAAGACGACGGCGAGGCTGTCGCCGCGCTTCCACACGCCGTTCAGGACGGCCGGGCTGTCGAGGATCCGCGGCCCGTAGTAGCCCCAGTCGGCGGAAACCGTCGGCACGCCTTCGAGTTCGAGCGGGCGGGCCATTTCGCCAGCGTTGAAATATGGCAGCAGCGCCTGGCGGGTATGGGCCAGGGCTTTCAGGAAGGCCTTCCGCTTCTCGTCGACGAGGGTAACGAAGAGCGTAGTGGGGGCGATCTGCTCGCCCTGAACGAGCATCTCGCCCAGCTTGTGGGCGTATGCCTCCTGCGGGTCTCCCCCGCTGACGTTTCGTCCGGTGAACTGCACGCGGCCGGCATAAATGGACGGGAAGAGCGGCAGGCGGCGGGCGCCCGGGTCGATCAAGAAGGTCCGGTTCGCCAGGAAGCCGTCCACGAGGTGCGCGTAGGGCTCGGCCATATCCTCCGCTTCGAAAATCAGATCTGGATGGCTGCGCTTCAGCTCCTCGCGGAACCGGGCCAGATACTTCCAGAACCCGTTTTCGAGCCAGTTGTCGCCGCCGCCCGGGGCATGGCCGTGATCAGGGTCGAAACAGGGAATGGCGCGTCCCGCGCTCACCTGATCCAGGTACAGGCCGTCCACACCGTACCCAGCCACGCGCTCGAACTCGCCGCGCATCTTCTGCTGATAGCCGGCTGCGGCGGGGCACATCACCGCGAACAGACTGGCGTACTTCTCGAGCGAGATCTGGCCGCGCCGGTCCTTGACGGCCGATGGCAGGCCGATCCGTTCATACTCCTCGCGCTCCTTCACGGTGCGCCATTGTGTGTCCCACAGGCGGTAGTTCATGTACGGGATCACGCGGACGCCCTGCTGTTGAAGGTCTTTGACGAGCGGGACAAAACCGTCGTACGCCACGAAATTGGGGTACCAGCGATCGAAGCTCCTGTGCTCCATCCAGGCATACCAGCGCACGCCGATCGGCAGGCCGAGGTACTCGCGCAACGCCGGAAGCTCTTTGGCGATCCGGCCCCGATCCCATTCCGCGACCTGCACCGGCAGGTCGCGGTACCAGGCGGGCGTGTCGTCACGCGGCAGGCTGGGGAACCACGGCGCGTGGCCGCTCAGCCAGCGCTTGTAGAGCTGGCCGGCATCGAACCAGTCGCCGTCGAAGGCCTCGATCGCCGCCCGGCCGCTGGTCGCAAATCCATTGCCACCCTTCCCGGAGTGGCCCACCGGCCATGTCCAGGCAGCGTGAAGGCACCCGCTCTTGCCAGACATGGAGAGGGTCTTGGTCAGGGCGCGCGGGTCCTCGGCGGCAAAGTAGACGCCCCCCGTCTCGTCGTGGTACGCGCCGCACTGCAGGGTCGCTGTCGAGCTGGGATAGAGGCCCGTGTAGGACAGCGTGTTGCGCACCGGGTCTGCTTGCGCCTGGCCGAACATATTCGGGTTGACCATCACGTCCGGCCCGGTCTCCAGCCGCCGGAACGCGACCGTGGGAAATGCCGTTTCCAGGAGGACGGCGTCGGGCGATTGGTTGGCGAGGCTCAGACTCATTTCCAGACGCCGGCCCATCGGCCGCAGCTCGCCAGTTACCGAAAACTCGACTGGCTCGTCCGGTGTCGCCGCATGGGTCCAACGAATGGAGCACCGGTCGTTGCCCTCGCACTCGAGCGTCGAGACGGCGGACGATGCGTCGATCTTGATCTCCGTGCCGTCCCGCACAGCGAACGTGGCAGTCCATAGTGCCGGCAGGTCCCCGAGGAGTTCGATCTTTCGGACGCGGTCGTACACGCCGGCGACTTCACACTTGCCCGGAGCCAACGCCAGCGCGACGCGCAGCCCGGGCGTCTCGAGGATTCTCAGGCCGCCCTCCGCAACCCACGGCGAGGACGGCGTCACGTCCTCTCCTTCACGGATCGCCTTCTCCACACGCTCGAGTAGCGGGCCGCTCCGGTCGAAGAACCGCCGGTCACGGGCCAGGTTGGCCGCGATGTCCACGAGCCAGCGGGCCTCTTCGTCGGCGGCCGCGGCAGCGAGACGGTCGAGCCGTGCCCGGGTTTCCGGCGGGAGCACGAGCGGGAGCTTGAGCCCCTTGACCAGCGGGCTGCCCTGCGCGTCGGCGGCGATTTCTCCCTCGCTGAGCGCGCGGTCATAGACGCTGACGGCGGCCATCCGCCCTTTGAAAAACCATGGGCCGCCCCAGCCCTTGCCGATGTCGCCCCCGGCCTGGCCGCCGCCGGAGAAGCTCACGTCGTTGAACGTGCCGCCGGCCACGGCCTCCCCATTCACCGAGAGGACGACATGGTAGCCGTTGAAGCCTTGGGCCCGGTCATCCACGCGCCGGGCCGTAGCCGCCACGTGAACGTACCGGCCCACGGGCACAGCCGCACCGCCATACAGCGGGCAGGCCCATTTCTTGCCGTTGTTGATGTTGAAGTAGAGGCGTCCGCCCTGGCCGCGGGAAAAGAGGAAGCAGTCCGTCTTCCACAGGATCATGTCATAGCAGTTCGGCTCCTGGGTGGAGGAGTCCTCAAACTTCACCACCGCGGTGATGGTCAGCCCCTGATCGACCCGAAAGGACGACAGCCCCGGCACGCTGACGTATTGGTTGGCTCCATTGAGCTGCAGCGCGCCGTCCGGGCTCACCGTCGGCTTGTTCACCAACTGGCCGTCATTGCCCTTGCCCGAAAGGTCGGGGACGACATCTCCGGCGACCTTGCTGAAATCATAGCGCAACACCTGCCCTCCGTCCGGCCCGGGTTCTGCTGTGGAAGCGCGCGACATCGCGATCCACCCGATCATCCCCACGACGATCGCCAACCGGAACGACGACAAGCCCATCGAGTGACTCCGTTTCTTGCTGATCCCTGTCATGGTGCCGCCCATGGACTGTCCTCACCGAAACTCGAGCCGGGGCCAGCAGGCCCCGACGACCGCAGCACCGGCGATCGCGACGGCGGCCGCGACGATCACCGCCGCGATCTCCGCAGCGGCGTTGATCCGCCACCAATACCAGCGGAGCATCATCACGAGGGCCAGGGCACACGACGCGACCATCAGCCCGGCCGGCAGCCGCGTGAGCATCGCCGGATAGGCGAGGTCGTCGTGCACGTGGCGGCTGTCGATCGCCGGGAAGGCGGCACGAAGCGAGGCGACGTCGGGAAAGACGACGAGCGACGCCAGCGCGACGATGATCCAGGGCCAGGGGCGGACGGCATAGTGCATCACGTTGAACAGCAGCGTGGCCGCGGCCGCATGCCGCTCGTCCTTCGCCGCGAGTATCCGCTGCACCACCCAGCCCCCGCCCCCGGGCTCCGCGCCGGGATAATACGTGCTCCACCAGAGCAGCAGGAGCGGAAGCACGACCGCCGCGAGCACGACATCGTGGGCCGCCGTCGCGAGCTCGGGCACGATCGCCATGCGCGCCGCCACTTCCGGCCGGGCCACGAGCCGCGCGAGCCCACCGACTTCCGGCAGGTTCACGAGCCACACGGCCGCGGCCGCGGCGCCGACCACCGCGATCACGAACTGCACGAGGTCGGTGAGCAGCACGCCCGTCAGCCCGCCGGCGGCCGAATAGGCCAGCGTGATCCCGGCCGCCACCACCACCGATTCGAGCGGCCCGAGCCCCAGCATCACGCCGCCGATCTTGATCGCAGCCAGCGTAACGTTCGCCATCACCAGCACGTTGAACAAGACGCCGAGCGTGACGGCCCGCAGGCCGCGCAGGAATGCGGACGGGGCCCCGGAATAGCGGAACTCGTAGAACTCGATGTCGGTGAGCACGCCGCTGCGGCGCCACAGGGCGGAAAAGAAAAACGTGGTCACGGTCCCGGTGAGCAGGAAGGCCCACCACGCCCAGTTGCCGAATAGACCCTGCTCCCGCACGATGCCGGTGACGAGGTTGGGCGTGTGGGCGGCGAAGGTCGTCGCCACCATCGAGATGCCGAGCAGCCACCACGGCTGGGAGCGGCCGCCGAGGAAGTAGTGTTCGTAGTCGTCGCGCTGCGTGGCCGCCGTCCACCAGCCGATGGCGAGATAACCGATGAAGGCGGCGATCACGATCGCCCAGTCGAGCGGTGCGAGTTGCATGGAGGGCCCGGTGCTTCAGGGCGGCGGTGCAGGTCGGGAATGCAGGGCGACGCCGTCAGTGCATTTCCACGGCGCAGCTGCCGAGGCCGCAGCGGGCCGTCATGGCGGCAGATGACGGGAGTGACGGTGTAGTCGCCCGTCTGCAGCACCTCGACGGGTGGCGATGAGCGCACGCTGCAGGCAGCGGGTGTCTCACGGAACCACGATGGCATCATAAACCCGCATAAGCCTCTCGTCTCCCTGTCCTGTCGGACAGTGGCTGGCAGGCAAGCCGAGGGCTGTCGTGCCAGAAGGGGTAAATTATTGTTCTCATATCGGCCGAGAGCCATCCCATACGATGAGGTCAGGAGTTCAACCATGACGCCGGGAACTCTCGTTCCCACGACTCCGACGAGGCCGCCGGTGCGGAAGTCCGGATCACGCGCCGCCGTGGGCTTTACGCTCGTGGAACTTTTGGTGGTGATCGCGATCATCGGCGTCCGCGTAGGTCTCCTGCGTGCCCTGATGGCGCCGCTGTTCGCGGCCGCTCTCGCCGGCTGCCACGGCATCGCGCAGTGCGGCGAGCCCATCCAACCAGCACATGGAAAGGGCGAGTCGCCGGTCATGGCACAGGCAGCGGTGGACAAGAACGTCGTGCTAGTCGCGGAGAACCAGCCGCGGGCGGTGATCGTGCTCGCCGCGGACGCCGACGAGGAGGGGAAATCGGCGGCGCTGTTCTTGCAGGCTTCCGTCACGACCGCGACTGGCGCGGAACTGCCGATCGTCACTGCGGACGCGTACCGCAAGGAGCAAACCGGCATCTTTGTCGGAGCGGAGGCGGTGCGCCGGCTGGGGCGCGGGCCGCCGGCAGAGACTTTTTGGGGCTATCAGGAAACCGGCGGCGCTCTCTACCTCATGGGCGGCGGGCCGCGCTGTCTTACGGTTGCCGTCCGCCGCTTCCTCGAAGACATCGCCGGCATGCGCTGGTGGTTCGAGGACGAGACACTCATTCCCAAGCGAAATGGCTTGAGCGTGCCCGCAGGCAGTTCCCGTTCGGCCGAAGCTGCCTTCGTTCGCGCGGCCGTTCGCCACACCATCTCGCCCCATGGTATCGCGGCTACCAACTACACGTCGTTCTGCCGTTATGCAGCCCATCAAACGCTCCGTTTCGCGCCTCCTGCCAAGTATTTCGCCGCGCATCCGGATTGGTACGCGGAGAAAGGCGGCAAGCGCGCTGCCGCGGCCGAGGATTTCTGCATGACCTCGCCAGATCTGGCCGGACTGGTGGATGAATACGCCAGCAACATGCTGGCCGAGATACGGCAATTCCATGACTCCGATGTGCGGCTCTTCGGCATGGGCCGGGAGGACAACGCGGAATGGTGCCAGTGCGTCACGTGCCGTGCGGCCTACGCAGCCGGCTCCCAGAGCGACGTGTACATGGCCTTTGTCAATCGGGTCGCCGAACGTGTGGAACGGGAGTTCCCGGACGTCCTGATCGTCTCCAGCGCCTACCAAGCCGCGGCCGCCCTGCCGAAGAAGGAGATGCCGCGGCGAAACGTTCTCATCTGGTTTTGCACGGAAAGCATGGACTATTCGAAGAGCATCCATCATCCGGCGAACAAAGGAACCCGCGAGATCATCGAAGGCTGGCATTCCGTGGCGGCACACATCGGTATCTGGCACTACCTCCGCGGCTTCGAACGCTATCGGGGTCGCTATGACGGCGCGGGGTTTGCGGAGTATTTGGGGCCGGACTGGCCGGCCGTCAGCCAACGCATCTACCCCGAGTTCGTCACATTCATGCGCGAAAACGGCGTTGAGTATTTCTTCGCCGAATCCGAGAGCAGTTTCCTGCACCGCGACGCGGCAGTCATGAAGCACTGGATCCTCAATCAGACACTCGAGGATCCCGGACTGAAATACGAAGACGTGCTGCGGACATTCACCGACGGCTACTATGGCGCGGCCGGCAGCAAGGTGCGGGAGTACCTTGCCGTTCTCGAAGCTGCGCAGGAGAAGAACCCACCGTATATGTGGTTCTTCGGTGACCTGATGGCGGCGCGGCACCTGACGCTGGACGCCTGCCTGGACGCAGACGCGCGACTTTCCGAGGCGGAAGCCGCGGTGTCGGCGCCCGAGCAGAAAGACTCCCTGGACCGCGTACGCTTCCTGCGGGCATCCACGATCGACCGGATGTTCATCGTCAAGTGGCCGGCATTCAGGCGGGAGTGGCGGCTGGCCCGCTCGGGCGCGGAATTCCACGTCCGGCCAGATGACCTGGTGACCCGGGCGCGTGCGGCCGGGAACTGGTACGGCCGTGTCGTCAAGAAAGAAAAGCCCTACGCCGACCTGACTGCGAAATGGATCGCGTTCGCCCAGCGCCGTTTCGCCGACGACGTGGTGCTGCCCGTGCCGCAGCAGTTGGCGGAAGCGCCGGCCGCGGACGTGTTTCAGGTGCCGGCGCAGAGCTACTGCTTCGACGTCAACGGCGCGCTGGTGGCGCGGCAGAACGCGGATTTCAACCTGGGCGGCTCGAGCGAGGCGACCGGAGTGCTCGTGGAAACGTCCGCCGCGCCGGGCGGCCGCGTGCTTGCATTCGACGATCCGGCTGGCGAACTGACCTGGACCAAGCTCCAAACCTGGGGCGGCGAAGACAACGCCTCCACCGCCCGCGCACAAGTCGCCGCCCTGTCGGGTGGCGAGTTCCAGTTGATCCGCCTCGGCCGCTACGATTTCGACACGGTAAACAGCGGGCTCGTCTTCAGGCTGGGGAAGCGGCGTTGGACGTTCTTTCCGCTCGATCTGGACCGCGGCGCCTACGAGATCTGGCTCAACGCCCGCTACGACGCGTCCAAGAGCACGTTGTTCATCGAACGGCTGGTCGCGCGGAAGCAGCCGTGACCTGTGGGCAGGAGAGCCGTCGTGTCGGCGAGCCTCCCGACGCGACGGCGGAGGCAGCGAATTCCGCCCCCTGTCCTGTCGGACAGTGGCGAGCCATTGGCAGGGCAACCCTATTGATAGAAACTGGTTCCATCAGTGGGGGCAGGTCAAGTTCCAGCCACTCGATCGTCTTCACGATCGGATCGACCAAGAGATAGTGGCCTACACCGGTGAGTTCATAGAGCCTTCGCTTCGCCGTCCGGTCCTTGTCGGCCGTCGCATCGCTGAGAATCTCGATGGCCAGCGCCGGCGGCCGCTCGAGGTGTCGCCCCGGCTGACTGCCGCAGACCACCATCACATCAGGGCGCACCACGGTGTCGTCGCTGACGATCCAGTCGAGCCCCGCGTACGTGGCACACGAGCAGCCCTGTGCCTGCAGGCACGACTCGATCTGAAACACGAGCTTGGCTGCAGCCCGCTCGTGCGGCCCGAGCGGCGAGGGGCTCATCGCCACCGCGGTGCCGTTCCACAGCTCCCAATCGCCCTCCCACTGGAGGTAGTCGGAGACGGAATAGTGTGGTTCGTAACGCGGAGCCATCGCCGTGCACGAAGTGTACAAAGAGGCAGTTCCGAAAGCAATCCAGCATGGATGCGGGGTCGCTCAGCCGCGGAATTCGAATTTGAAGCGGCCCATCGCGGTGGCGAGGCTCGCCTCCGCGCCGCGCACGGCCTCGTTGTAGCGCTCGCCCGAGAGGATCGCCGCCACGAGGTGCTGCTCTGATCGTCGAGTTTGCCGCGGAAGTGTCGGCCGCCGATCGCCTCCACCTTCACGGGCCAGGCGTTCTTCATCCAGCACACTTCGTCGACGTGACGACCCCGCGGACGACGGCTTCGGGCTGCGCATCGATCTCGGCGGGCGAGAGCGCGAGGATCTCCGCAATCGACCGGAGGGGCTCGCGCGCGGCGGGAGCGGGAACTGCAGCGGGCGCCGCATCAGCGCCGAGGCCGGGAGCGGCCGGCTACGCGCACGCAAACGCAGCGATCCCGGCCCCCGCCAACCAGAATTTCAACCCGCCGAGCATGACCATCCTCCAATTGGATCCGGGCCAATGAGTGCCGATGGCCTGCAGGGGACGCAGCTCTTTTCCCTTATCCCTGATAGAATCAAGGGGGATGGTTTCACCCATGCGATCCCCAGCAAGGACATGGCGGATGACAAGGCTCCTTGAACAAGCGATCGACCAACTGCGGAAGTGCAGCCCCGCCGAGCAGGACACCATCGCAGCCTTGATTCTCGAGGAACTTGCGGACGACACCCGCTGGGAAGCGGCTTTCGCTGCGTCGCAGCCCGAGATCGAGCAGCTCGCCGAAAAGGTTCGGAGCAAGATTCGCTCCGGCCAAACCCGCGACATGGGGATCGAAGACCTGTGAAGTCGAGGCTGGAAGATGAATTTCTTGCCTGCCTGAAACGACTCCCGGATAACGTCAGGCAAACCGCCCGCAAGAATTATCGACTCTGGCTCGATGACCCCAGGCATCCGAGTCTGGCATTCAAGCAGATAGGTTCGACTGGCGTGTGGTCCGTCCGAATCGGGATCGGCTGGCGGGCGCTTGGCTTGGTTGAAGATGACACGATCACGTGGTTTTGGATCGGATCGCATGCCGACTACGACACGCTCGTGAGGTCGCTACGATAGACGGCCATGGGGCCCGACGCCGACCGGCCGTCAGCTGCGGAATTCAAACTTGAAGCGGCCCGGCATCGGCACGGGGTAGAGGCCGTCGGGGCCGCGCTGGAGCGGCGCGGGAGAGTCGTCGGTGAGTTCGGCCACGCCCGCAGTGAGGTCGTCGGGGCTGTCCATCATCTCGGCGTAGGTCATCGTCCGGCCGGTGTGCGCGGCGAAGCGGCCCATCGCGGTGGCGAGGCTCGCCTCCGCGCCGCGCACGGCCTCGTTGTAGCGCTGCCCCGAGAGGATCGCCGCCACGAGGTGCTCCCATTCGAGGCGGTAGGGGTTTTTCTCGGGCTGCTGTGCAGTCCAGAGGATGGCGTCCTTGGCCATCTGCTGCCCCTTGTAGATCGTCGACTTCGCCGGCGCGTGGCCGCGGGCGGAGATCGTGAACGCCCCCTTCGAGCCCTGGCCGAACACGCCAAACTTCTGCTCGCAGTCTTTCATGGTGCGGCCGGAATAGAAAAACTTCGTGCCGTCGGCGAACGTGTATTCCACGCCGTAGCTGTCGAAATTCTGATCGTCGAGCTTGCCGCGGAAGTGGCGGCCGCCGATCGCCTCCACCTTCACGGGCCAGGCGTTCTTCATCCAGCACACCTCGTCGACGTGATGCACGTAGAAGTCGCTGAACACGCCGCCGCTGGCCCAGAGAAACCCGTGGAATCGCTGCGCCTGCCAGAAGAGCTCGCTCATGCCCTCGGGAGGGCCGGGAGAGAGGTCGAGCGGCTGCACCGGCCCGTGCTCGCGGTAGCCATGAAAGGCGATCAGGTCTCCGGCCTCGCCGTTCTGCAGGCGATCAAAGAGTTCGCGGCGGGCCTCGCTGTGGCGGCACATCAGGCCCACGCCCACCTTGAGGTTTTTGGCGTCGGCCTTGGCGGCCAACTCGATGATCCGCTTGGTGCTCACGCCGTCGATCGAGATCGGCTTTTCGAGGAACGTGTGCACGCCCTTCTCGACGGCATACGCGAAGTGGGCCGCGCGGAAGCCGACCGGCGTGGCGCTGATCGCGATGTCGCCGGGCCGGAGGCTGTCGATCGCCTGCTTGTAGGCGTTGATGCCCACGAAGCATCGCTCCTCGGGCACGTCGACCTGCTCCTTGAACTGCTCGCCGAGGCTGCGCCGACGGGCGGAGATCGCATCGGGGAAGAGGTCGGCCATGGCGACGAGCTTGATGTTGGCCCCCGGCACGGAGAGCGCGTCGGCGACCGCGCCGCCCCCCCGCCCGCCGCAGCCGATGAGCGCGAGGCGGATCTCGTCGCTGCCCGCCGCGTGGACGGCAGGCGACGGCCCTGCGAGGGCGACGAGCGACGATGTCGCGGCGGCCCGGCCGGTCGCGGCGAGGAATCCACGGCGCGTCGTGGCGGTGCCGATCAAGCGTTGGGCGTTTACGTGAGGAGGCATCGGCTGGAATCCTGGGGTTCGATTGGGCGTCCCCGGGCAAGCGTACCGCAGGAAAACCACGCGTGCCCCGTACGAAAGTACCGGACGGCGTCGTTGAGGCGCGACGTATAATTGATTGAGTTTGACGCTGAAAATCTCCGTGATCGTCATGCGCGTGCATCCCACAGGCAGCTGGCTTCCGATGATCGTCGTGCTCGCATGCGCGGCCGGCAGCGCCGCGGCCGACGAGACCGTCGATTTTTCCCGGGACATCCAGCCGATCCTCGCCACCCACTGCTACAACTGCCATGGCCGCGATCCCCACTCGCGGCAGGCCGACCTGCGGCTCGACGACCGGGAGGCGGCCGCCAGCGAACTGCCCTCGGGCGCGCGGGCGCTCGTGCCCGGCTCCGTGGCCGAGAGCGAACTCGTGGCCCGGATCGAGTCGACCGATCCCGACACGGTGATGCCGCCGCCGGAGTTCAAGAAGCCGCTCACGAAACGGCAGATCGAACTGCTCAAAGCCTGGGTCGCGGCCAACGCTCACTACGCGCCCCACTGGTCGTTCACGCCGGTGGCCGATCCGCCGCAGCCCGCGGCCCCGGCCGACGCCGCGCTCGCCGCCTGGCCCGCCGATCCGCTCGACCGGTTCGTGCTCGACCGGCTCGTGCAGGAGGGGCTCCGCCCCGCCCCGCCCGCCGACCGCGAGACGTGGCTGCGGCGCGTTTCGCTCGACCTCACCGGCCTGCCGCCGACGCCCGACGAGCGGGCCGCGTTTCTGGCCGACGAGTCGGCCGACGCCCGCGAGCGCGTGGTCGATCGGCTGCTCGCGTCGCCACGGCACGCCGAGAAGATGGCGATGCACTGGCTCGACGTCGCCCGCTACGCCGACACGAATGGCTACAACAACGACGAGGAGCGGACGCAGTGGCCGTGGCGCGATTGGGTGATCCAGGCCTTCGCCCGCAACATGCCGTTCGACCAGTTCGTCGTCGAGCAGCTCGCCGGCGACCTGCTTCCGTCGCCCACCCGCGACCAGCGGATCGCCACCGCCTTCGGCCGCAATCACGTGCTCACGACGGAAGGGGGCGTGATCCACGAAGAGTATCGCGTCGAGTATGTCGCCGACCGGATCCAGACCGTCGGCACCGCCTTCATGGGGCTCACGCTCCAGTGCGCCCGCTGCCACGACCACAAATTCGATCCCGTCTCGCAGCGCGAATACTTCGAGCTCTTCGCCTTCTTCAACAGCATCCCCGATCCGGAGGCCCGGTACGCCAGTGGCAAGGCGATCAACGTGGTCGGGCCGTTCGTGCAGCTCCGCAGCCACGCCGACGAGGCGGCGCTGATCGCGATCAACGACCGGCTCGGCGGTGAAAAGCCCGACGACGCCACGGCGAAGGAGATCGCCGCCATCGAGGACCGCACGGTGAACGTGATGGTGATGGCCGACCTGCCCGAGCCGCGGCAGGCGCACGTGCTCGACCGCGGCCAATACGACGCCCCCCGCGACCCGGTCGCCCCCGGCGTGCCCGCCTTCCTCCCGCCGCTGCCTGAGGACGGGGCGGCCAATCGCCTCGCCCTCGCCCGCTGGCTCGTCGATCCGCGGCATCCGCTCACGGCGCGGGTGGCGGTGAACCGCTGGTGGGAGATGCTCTTCGGCCGCGGCCTCGTGGAGACGGTCGAGGATTTCGGCACGCAGGGGGCCACTCCCACGCATCCGCACCTGCTCGACCACCTGGCGACGAGCCTCGTCCGCGGCGGCTGGGACGTGCGGGCCCTCCTCAAGCGGATCGTGCTCTCGGCCACCTACGGCCAATCGTCGCGGGCGCCGGCCGAGTCGTTTGCCCGCGATCCCGACAACCGACTGCTCGCCCGCGGGCCGCGGCTTCGCCTGCCGGCCGAGATGGTGCGCGACCAGGCGCTCTTCGCGTCGGGGCTGCTCGTCGAGAAGGTCGGCGGCCCGAGCGTGAGGCCCTGGCAGCCGGCGGGCCTCTGGGAGGAGGTGTCGGTGCTCCACCAGGCGGCCTACGTGCCCGATCAGGGCGACGGGCTCCGCCGCCGCAGCATGTATACGTTTTGGAAGCGGACCTGCCCGCCCCCGTCGATGGCGCTCTTCGACGCCCCCGACCGCGAGACCTGCGTGGTCCGCCGCGCCCGCACGAATACGCCGCTCCAGGCGCTCGTCGTCATGAACGACCCAACGTATATGGAGGCCGCCAAGGCGCTCGCCGTCCGCAGCCTCGGCGGCGCGGGGCCGTCGCGATCCCCCAGCGCCGCGAGCGACGCGGCCGTGGTCGACCATCTGTATGGCCTGCTGCTCGCCCGCGAGCCCTCGGCCGCCGAGCGGGCGGCCGTGCTCGAAAAACTCGCTGCGTTTCGCGGGCATTTCGCGGCGGATCCGGCCGCCGCCCGCAAGTTTCTCGCCGCCGGACCCGATACCGATCTGGAGGCGCCTGCCGACCTTGCCGCCTGGACGATGGTGGCCGGCACGCTGCTCTGCCTCGACGAGACGCTCACGAAGGAGTGATAGCCATGCCGCACGATACCGCACGCAGCGATCCGGCCACGCTCGTGGGCCGCCGCGCCTTTCTTGGCACGAGCGCGACGGCCGCCTCCACCGCAGCCCTCGCTGGGCTCCTCGGCCGCGACGGCCACGCCGCGTCGTCGGCGCCGGCATTGTCGCTGCCCAAGGGGGCGGTGCTGCCCGCGCTTCACTTCGCGCCGAAGGCCAAGCGGGTGATCTATCTCTTCCAGTCGGGCGGACCCTCGCAGATCGAGTTGCTCGACCCGAAGCCGGGGCTCGTCTCGCGGCACGGGAGCGAACTCCCCGATTCGATCCGCATGGGCCAGCGGCTCACCGGCATGACGAGCGGGCAGAAGAGTTTCCCGGTGATCGCCTCGAAGTATGGCTTCAAGCCGAGCGGCGAATCGGGCGCGCTGATCAGCGAGCTATTGCCCCACACCGGCCGGATCGTCGACCAGCTCTGCCTCGTGCGGTCGATGCACACCGAGGCGATCAACCACGATCCCGCGATCACGTTTCTGCAGACGGGCTCGCAGCAGCCGGGGCGGGCGTCGTTTGGCGCCTGGCTGAGCTACGGCCTCGGCTCGGAGGCCGACGACCTGCCGAGCTTCGTCGTCATGCTCTCGCAGGGCAGCGGCGAGGATTCGAATCAGGGCCTGCTCGAGCGGCTGTGGGGCGCGGGCTTCCTGCCGTCGAGTCATCAGGGCGTGAAGCTGCGGTCGAGCGGCGATCCCGTGCTCTATCTCAATGACCCGCCGGGCGTGTCGCGGCAGCTGCGCCGCTCGATGCTCGACGGCCTCGCCCGGCTGCACTCGCTGCAGCAGGCCCGCGACGGCGATCCGGAGATCGCCTCCCGCGTGGCGCAATACGAAATGGCCTTCCGCATGCAGGCCTCGGTGCCCGAGCTCACCGATCTCTCGAGTGAGTCGGCGGCCACGTTCGACCGCTACGGCCCCGACAGCAGGAAGCCCGGCACGTTCGCGGCCAACTGCCTGCTCGCGCGGCGGCTCGTGGAGCGGGGCGTGCGGTTCGTGCAGCTCTATCACCGCGGCTGGGACGAGCACAACAAGCTGATGAGCAACATTCCCAAGCAGTGCCGCGACGTCGATCAGCCGCAGGCGGCCCTCGTCGAGGATCTGGCGGCCCGCGGCCTGCTCGACGAGACGCTCGTGGTGTGGGCGGGCGAATTCGGCCGCACGGTCTACGGCCAGGGCGGCCTCATCGAGGATTACGGCCGCGATCACCACGGTCGCTGCTTCTCGATCTGGCTGGCGGGCGGCGGCGTGAAGCCGGGGCTCGTCTACGGCCGCACCGACGACTTCAGTTACAATATCGTGGAAAACCCCGTGCATGTGCACGATCTCAACGCCACGCTCCTTCATCTCCTGGGTATCGACCACGAGCGGCTCACGTACCGCTTCCAGGGCCGCGACTACCGGCTCACCGACGTCCACGGCCGCGTGGTGCAGGACCTGCTCGCCTGATCACGAGGCAACTCACGGGATCGCTTCCATGACACGACACCGGAAACGCGACGGCCGACTATCGGGCTGCCCGGCGGCGACGATCGTGGTCGCCGCTGCGGTGTCGCTGCTCGCGCTGGAGTCACTTGGCGAAGCGCCGTCGTTCACCCGCGACATCAAGGGCATCCTCTCGAACCGCTGCGTGCGCTGCCACGGGCCCGACCCGGAGGGCCGGGCAGGCGGCGGCGACGAGGGCCTGCGGCTCGACACGTTCGCGGGGGCGACGGCCGATCTCGGCGGCCACGCGGCGATCGTGCCGGGCAAGCCCGACGAGAGCGAGCTCATCCGGCGGATCACGTCGACCGACCCCGACATCGTGATGCCGCCGCCGGAAGCGGGCGAGCGACTGCCGGAGAAGCAGGTCGATCTCCTCAAGCGTTGGATCGCGGCCGGCGCGACGTACGAGCCGCACTGGGCCTACGTGCCCCCGCAGCGGCCGGCTGTGCCTGCGGTGAAGCAGGCGGCCTGGCCGAAAAACGACATCGATCGCTTCATCCTCGCCCGGCTCGAAGCCGAAGGCCTCGAGCCGCAGCCGGAGGCCGACCGGGCCACGCTCGCCCGCCGGCTCGCCCTCGATCTCACCGGCCTGCCGCCGACGCCAGACGAGGTCGAGGCGTTCGTGGCCGACCCGGCGGCCGACGCGGTCGAGCGGCTCGTCGATCGGCTCCTCGCGCACGACGGCTACGGCGAGCACATGGCGCGGCAGTGGCTCGACCTCGCCCGGTATGCCGACAGCGCCGGCTATGCCGACGACCCGCCGCGCACGATCTGGGGCTGGCGCGACTGGGTGGTCCGGGCCTTCGACGCCAACATGCCGTTCGACGAGTTCACAATCCGTCAGCTGGCCGGCGACCTGCTGCCGAACGCCTCGCTCGACGACAAGGTGGCCACCGCCTTCCACCGCAACACGCTCACCAACAACGAGGGGGGCACGATCGACGAGGAGTTTCGCACCGTCGCCGTCATCGACCGCGTGAACACGACGATGAGCACGTGGATGGGCACGACGATGGCCTGCGCCCAGTGCCACGACCACAAATACGACCCGCTTTCGCAGAAGGAGTATTTCCAGCTCTACGCGATCTTGAACAACACGGCCGACGCCGACCACAAGGAAGAACTGCCCGTGGTGCGGCTGCCGTGGAAGGAGATCGACGACAAGCGTGCCCCGCTCGAGAAGGAGCTCGCGGAGATCGAGGCGGGCATCCCCGCTCTCCGGCAGCAGCCCGCGAACGATCGGCCCGAGCCCCCCGAGTTTCAGCCGGCGCGGAAGATCGTGGCCGACCTCAAGAAGCAGCTCGACGCAATCCCCGTCGTGACGGTGCCGGTGCTCGAGGAACTCGCCGGCGACAGGCGGCGGATCACGAAGATTCAGCTCCGCGGCAATTGGCAGAACCTGGGCGACGAGGTCCGCGAGGGCGTGCCGGACGTGTTCAACGACGCCGCGGCGGCCGAGGGCCGCGTCGATCGGCTCGCGCTCGCGAAGTGGCTCGTCGATCCGGCCAACCCGCTCACGGCCCGCGTGATCGTGAATCGGATCTGGGAGCGGCTCTTCGGGATCGGGATCGTGTCGACGAGCGAGGAGTTTGGCAGCCAGGGCGACCTGCCGAGCCATCCGGAACTGCTCGACTGGCTGGCCTGCGAACTCGTGGAGAGCGGCTGGAACCTCAAGGCGATCCAGCGGCTGATCGTGACGAGCGCCGCCTACCGGCAGTCGTCGAAGTGCCCGCCCGACCTCGTGGCCCGCGATCCGGAAAACCGGCTCGTGGCCTGCGGGCCGCGGGTGCGGCTCTCGGCGGAGGTGATCCGCGACCAGGCGCTCGCCGCCGCGGGCCTGCTCTCGCGAAAGAAGGGAGGCCCGAGCGTGAAGCCGCCGCAGCCGAACCTCGGCCTGACTGCGGCCTTCGGCGGCAGCACCGACTGGCAGACGAGCACGGGCGAGGATCGCTACCGCCGCGCGCTCTACACGACCTGGCGGCGGAGCAACCCGTATCCCGCGATGGCCACGTTCGACGCGCCCTCGCGGGAGGTGTGCACGGTCCGCCGCCCGCGCACCAACACGCCGCTGCAGGCGCTCGTGACGATGAACGACCCGGCCTTCGTCGAGGCGGCGCAGGCGCTCGCCCGGCGGATGGTGCGCGAGGGGGGCTCCACGGCCGCCGACCGGGCCGCCCGCGGCTTCCGCCTCGTGCTCGCCCGGCAGCCCACGCCCGCCGAGATCGACCGGCTCGTCGGCCTGCACGCCGAGGCGCAGGCCGACTTCGCCAAGGTCCCCGACGACGCCGCGAAGATGGCCACCGACCCGCTCGGCCCCGTGCCGAGTGATTTCCCGGCCGACGTGGCCGACCTCGCCGCCTGGACGGTGGTGGCCAACGTGATCCTGAATCTCGACGAAACCTTCATGTGTCCGTGAGGAAGCCGCTTTTCGGAGACGACATCATGGACCCGATTCTCGAACACAAACTGCTCGCGACGCGGCGGCACCTGCTCGGCTCGATGGCCGGGGGCATCGGCGCGATCGCGATGCACGAGCTTTTGGCAGCCACGAGCGCGGCTCCAGTGCCGGCGGTCGCGGCCGATCCGATGGCGGCGAAGCGGCCGCCGCTGCCGGCCAAGGCGAAGCGGATGATCGTGATCCACCTCACGGGATCGCCGCCGCATCTCGACATGTACGACAACAAGCCGGAGCTCACGAAGCGCGACGGCCAGGACTGCCCCGCCGAGACGATCGCCGGCAAGAAGTTCGCCTTCACCTCCGGCACGCCCAAGCTGCTCGGCACGCGGCGGCAGTGGGTGAAATGCGGCGAGAGCGGCATGGAACTCTCCGACGCGATCCCGCATCTCCATCGCGTCGCCGACAAGCTCTGCCTTGTGCGGAGCATGTTCACGGATCAGTTCAACCACGCCCCGGCCGAGCTCATGGTCTACACCGGCTCGCCGCGGGCCGGCCGGCCGAGCCTCGGCAGCTGGCTCACCTACGGCCTCGGCACCGAGAACGCCGACCTGCCTGGGTTCGTCGTCTTGATCTCATCGGGATCGCAGCCCAACGGCGGCACGAGCAGTTTTGGGTCGGGCTTCCTCCCGAGCGTCTACCAGGGCGTGCAGTGCCGCTCGAAGGGGGATCCGGTGCTCTACGTGTCGGACCCGCCGGGCATGAGCCGAGCGATGCGCCGCAAGACGCTTGACGCCCTCAAGGATCTCAACGAACTGCAGGCCCGCGAGCTCGGCAATCCCGAAACGGTCACGCGGATCGCGCAGTTCGAACTCGCCTACCGGATGCAGACGAGCGTGCCCGACGTGATGGACATCTCGAAGGAGCCCGCGCACGTGCTCGAGGCCTACGGCGCGAAGCCGGGCGAGTCGAGCCTCGCCAACAACTGCCTGCTGGCGCGGCGGCTCGTCGAAGACGGCGTGCGGTTCGTGCACCTCTTCGACTGGGGCTGGGATTTCCACGGCACGCGGCCGCAGGAGGACATCCGCGAGGGCCTCACGCAGAAGGGGGCCACGTTCGACAGGCCGGCGGCCGCGCTCATCGAGGATCTCGAAGCCCGCGGGCTGCTCGAAGACACGCTCGTGCTCTGCACGGGCGAGTTTGGCCGCACGCCCTTCCAGGAGGGGCGGACGGCGGCCAGCGGCATCCTCGGCCGCGACCACTACCCCGACTGCTATTCCATCTGGATGGCCGGCGGCGGCGTGAAGCCGGGCTACGTGCACGGCGCGAGCGACGACCTCGGCTTCAAGATCGCGAGCGACATGGTGCACATCCACGACCTGCAGGCCACGATCCTCCACCTGCTCGGCTTCGACCACACGAAGCTCACCTATCGCTTCCAGGGCCGCGACTTCCGCCTCACCGATGTGCATGGCCACGTGGTCAAGGCGCTGCTGGCCTGAGCGAGAAAGCCCGGGAGTGCCGCAAATGCTTCGCCTTGGGCCGTGAAATGCGGCCCGGGGCTTCATGCCGCCTCGGGCCGCAGTCGGACTGTGTTCCGACTATGTATGGAGAATGTAGAATGAATTCGGGCGATCCGACCTCGTAGCCCACCGACCCCGCCGTATCCGCCCGACAGTGTTCCCGCCCCGGAGCCCGTCCGAGCGGTCCGCCCCGGCAGCCGGGCCCGACACGCAGAGAGCAGGCTTCGCGACGATCGCGGTCATTGCCCCTGCTCCGCAAGCCACCACGGCACGCTCGACCAGGGAAGCGGCGTGTGGGAATGGGTCGAGGCCAGGCGCTCGACCTCTCGGAGGCGCACGTGGAGCGCTACCTCGAAGCCGCGTGGCAAACTCGTGTATTCTGACGCCGCGAAGACGAGGAAGAACTCGATGGGCTTCCTGCCTGGTGATGGCTTCACAATCGAAGGAGATATGAAGAGATGACGAGACGTTGCCTTTCCGTAGCCGTCCTGGCTTTCCTGAATATGGCGGCTCCCGTCATGTTCGCTCTCGCCGCCGAGCCGCCGGCGGGCTTCACGCCGCTCTTCAACGGCCGCGACTTCACCGGCTGGCGGGGCCGGCCGCACTTCGACCCCGCGAAGGATGCCGAGGGCACGGCCGAGGAGCGGGCCAAGCGGCAGGGGGAGTGGAACGCCGACATGGCCACCCACTGGAAGGTGGAGAACGGCGTGATCGTGAGCGACGGCCACGGCGTGTTCCTCACCACCGACCGCGATTATGCCGACTTCGAGCTGCACCTCGAGTGGATGTTTCCGGCTCCCTGCGGCGACAGCGGCATCTACCTGCGCGGGCTGCCGCAGGTGCAGATCTGGGATCCGGCCTGCGAGCGCGACTTCAAGCACGGCTGCCAGAAGGGCTCCGGCGGCCTGTGGAACAGCCCGGCCGGCGCCGAAGGGAAAGACCCGCTCGTGAAGGCCGACCGGCCTATCGGCGAGTGGAACGCGCTCCAGATCCGCATGCAGGGCGATCGCGTGAGCGTGGTGCTCAACGACCAGCTCGTGGTCGACAACCAGCCGATGCCGAACTCCTTCACGAAGCATGCGACGCCCCCGCCCGACCGGGGCCCGATCCAGATCCAGACGCACGGCGCCCCGATGCATGTGCGCAACGTGTTCATCCGTGAACTCGGCACGCTCGACGGCTCGGGCCCCGGCTGGCGCGACCTCGGCGAGGCCGACTTCGAGAACGTGAACTGCGCAGCCGACACCTGGACCTGGAAGAACGGCACGGCCCGCTGCACGGGCCAGCCCATCGGCGTGATCCGCACGAAGCGGCCGGTCACGAACCTCGAAATCTCGGCCGAATGGCGGCACCTTACAGCCGGGGGCAACTCCGGCATCTTTCTCTGGGCCCCGCCGCACGTGTTCGAGGGCCTGCCCCCGGGCAAACTGCCCCCCGGCGGCATCGAGGTGCAGGTGCTCGACCACGGCTTCACGGAGCAATTCGAGAAATCGACCGGCAAGAAGGCCGACTGGTTCAAGACGGACGGCGACGTGTTTCCGGTGGGCTCCTCGCACATGCAGCCGTTTCCGCCGGTCGCCCCCGACGGGCGGCGCAGCTTTCCCACGGAGCGGCGGTCGCGCGGCACGCCAGAGTGGAACCACTACTACGTGCGGGCGATCGACGGCGAGGTGCGGCTGTGGGTGAACGGCCGCGAGGTGTCGGGCGGAACCGACTGCTTTCCGGCCACGGGCTTCATGTGCTTGGAATCGGAGGGGGCGCCGGTCGAGTTTCGCCGCCTCAGGATCCGCGAACTCCCCGACGCCCGCTCGGGCTTCGTGCCGCTCTTCAACGGCAAGGATCTCTCCGGCTGGCAGGGGGCGACGGCCGGCTACGAGGTGGTGGGCGGTGAACTGCGGAGCAAGCCGGGCGTCGGCGGCAACCTGCTCACGACCGAGGAGTTCGGCGACTTCGTGCTGCGGTTCGACTTCAAGCTCACGCCCGGGGCCAACAACGGCCTGGCGATCCGGACGCCTGCGCAGGGCACGCCCGCCTTCGACGGCATCGAGCTGCAGATCCTCGACGACGGCCACGAGAAATACAAAGACCTCCAGCCCTGGCAGGCCCATGGCTCGATCTACGGCGTGGTGGCCGCCGAGCGGGGCGCGTGCCTGAAGCCGGCGGGCGAGTGGAACACGGAAGAGGTGACGGTGCAGGGCTCGAAGATCAAGGTGGTGGTCAATGGCAAGACGATCATGGACGCCGACACGGCCCCCTTCCGCGACGGCCAGTCGACGCCCGATGGCAAGCCCCATCCCGGCCTGGCCCGCACGAAAGGCCACATCGGCTTCGCGGGCCACCACGACGAGGTCCATTTTCGCAACATCCGCGTGAAGCGGCTGTAGACGGTTTCCAAAAAGCCCGGAGCGGAAGCGACGGGGCCATGCGTGCGACGCCGCGCACACCACGACCCCCGGGCTCCCGCCCGGGGCTTTTTGTCAACTGGCAAAAACCCGTCGATTTAGATGCGGCGTCGGGCGGCGACGGCCGCGACCGCGAGGCCCACGCCCGCGAGCACGAGCGTCGACGGCTCGGGCACGGGGGCGATGCTGGTGACGTACACGAGATTCTCTGCGACCACTGGCTGAGCCGAATAACCGATGAGCGGCATTTCCCCGAAGGGTGGAACGGGAAACTGCGGACTCGTGTTGGACACGTCGAGAAACGCCAGGGCATTCAACAACTCATACCCATGCAACGTAGGATGCAGCGGCGGCAAAACACCCTCCACAATTCGGCCGAAGACTGCGTAGCCGTACCTCGTCACATCGCCCGTCGACTGATCGATCAGGGGGTCGAAAACCGACGAATTGTCGGTGACGTTGAAGAAAAACCCGCTCGTAGCGGAGTCTGGATTGGGGACTGGATCGTCGCCGAGACGCGCCATCGCGATTGTGCCGCGGACGTTCGGAATGCCGGCCTGAAGGGCTATGGGATCGAACGTCTGAACTGCCCCCATGGTCAGCGGTGATGTGGAGACCGGGCCATATCCACCGCCTTGGAGAATCCAAGGCGATGTTGGAATTCGGCCGCCCGAATTTGGGTCCAAGACATAGTTGTACGTCGTGCTTCGGTGGATGATTGTGTTCGTATACGTGTTGTCAGCGACATATGCGAGAAAGTTTTGCACCGTCTCAGGCACGAGGTCAGAGAACAATTCGACGTCCATCGAATACTGACCATTGATCGTGAACCGTACGACAGGCCGAATCGTCTCGGCCCCCGCCGGCTCGGTGGTGAGGCAGAGGCACGGGGCGAGGAGCAAGAGGGCGACGCGGAGCGCGGGGAGGATGGTTCGCATGGCATGTCTCGCGGCCGGTGCGAGCGACCTGCGAAACCGATGCGGCCCGGTTGGGCCACGATGCGAGAGCGAGTCAGCGGTCTGCCGAATGGAACGAGAGGCTACTGACGGGTCACCCGGCGCATCGCCCCGCGACGCATCGCAGGGCAGGCGGCAGCAGGATGTCGCACGCGGTCAGTAGCGGTTCCAGGAAAGGTGTATTGGGCAGTCGTTCCACCCGTTTTTTTAGTGTAATCGGTCGCCCGGGGGTTGCAAGTTTTGGGCACGCCGGGCGGGCGGGACGGGTGCCCCACGGACCGTCAGTGCATCTCGACGGCGCAGGTGCCGAGGCCGCCGCGGAAGTAGTTGAACTGCACGTTGGGATGGTCGGCCAGGAGCGACATCGGCACGGCGCTGTCCACGAGCCGCTTCGAGATCATGAGCGCCGTGAGCCGCTGGCCGAGCGGGTTGTCGTGCATGCCGGCGTGCCAGATCGACACCTTCTCCGCCTGCCAGGTCTGCACCGGGCCCACCGTGATCGCCCGCTGGGGCACCATCGTGATGTTGCCGCCGCCGCTCGTGCGGGCGTTCTGCGCAAGCGTGACGGGATGCAGGTCGACCACGCGGGTGGAGAGCGCCCGATACTCCGCCGGCGACGGCGGGGCGTCTTGGTGCTTCCCCTCGCGGCGGAGCGGGTCGTTGAAGGCCCAGTGCTTGATGTCGCCCTGCCCGCCCTGCATCACGGCGCAGCGGGCCGTCTTCCAGCTGGCCACATACGGGCCGACGTCGGCCTTGGGAAAGTGGAGGTTTGCTTCGGGCATGCGCAATTCAGGGCGGATCCGGTCGAAGCACAGCTCGCGGTCGGCCCGCTCGAACGAGAGCGGGTGCGTCACGGGCACCTCGCGGCCGTCTTCGTACCATTCGTCCATGCCCCAGAAATGGGCGTGGCGGAGGTCAAGCCCGAGCTCGTTCACGAGCCGGGCCACGAGCGGCAATTGCTCCGTCGGGCCGATCGGCCCGCAGATGCCCACGGGGGCGTCGGCCGTCGCCTGCTTCCAGGCCGTGATGTATTCGAGGGCCTCGGCGAGATAGAAGTCTTCGAGCGTGTCGTAGAAGACGACGCGGAAGCCGGGCCGGGAGAGCGCTGCGAGATCACGCTCGCTGAGCGCCGCGGCATCGCGGATGATGTCGGGATCGAGCGTGGTGTAGTCCCACCAATCGGGGGCGATGCGGCTGAGCGGCCTGGGCATGGAGATGGACCTCTGGGAGGGGACGAAACAGGGCGTATCGTCCCACGCCCGCCCACTTTGGGCAACCCGGCCCGGCCTTTCGAACCATGCGGCCTGCCTGCCGGGGAATTCAGCCCGAGCCGCGCCGCTATTTCCGGCGGCGGTACCGGGCGCGGGCCGAGGCGGCGGCGATGCCGATGGCGGCGTCCGCTTCACGAGCTGCGGCTCGGCGCCGCGTCGTCAGCTGAGAACGTTCTTCACCACGTGGCCGTGCACGGGATGCTTCACGCAAATCCGCGGCTTCGTGCCGCGATTTGCTTGGCGACCTCCGGTCGCTGGTCGCGTGCCGGGCATCCGGCCCGGCCGTCAGCTGAGAACGCTCTTCACCACGTGACCGTGCACGTCGGTGAGCCGGTAATCGCGGCCGGCGAAGCGGTAGGTGAGCTTCGTGTGCTCGATGCCGAGGAGGTGCAGCGTGGTGGCGTTGAGATCGTGGATGTGCACCGGGTCTTTGACGATGTTGTAGGAATAATCGTCGGTCTCGCCGTACACCATGCCCGGCTTCACGCCCGCCCCCGCCATCCACACCGTGAAGCACCGCGGATGGTGGTCGCGGCCGTAGTCCGTGGCCGTGAGCTTACCCTGCGAGTAGACGGTGCGGCCGAACTCGCCTCCCCACACCACGAGCGTGTCGTCCAAGAGGCCCCGCTCCGAAAGGTCGCTCACGAGCGCAGCCGAGGCCTGGTCGGTGTCGTAGCACTGCGTCTTGAGCCCCGCGGGGCAGTCGGTGTGCTGGTCCCAGCCGCGGTGGTAGAGCTGCACGAACCGCACGCCCCGCTCCACGAGCCGCCGGGCGAGGATGCAGTTGGCCGCGTAGCTGCCGGGCTTCCGCGACTCGGGGCCGTAGCGGTCGAACGTGTGCGCGGGCTCGGTCGAGAGGTCGGCCAGCTCAGGCACGGCCGCCTGCATCCGGAAGGCCATCTCGAACTGGTCGATGCGGGCCGCGGTCTCGGGATCGTGGAAGGCGTCGAGCGTGAGCCGGTTCAAGCCGCCGAGGGCGTCGAGAAACTCCCGCCGCCGCTCGCGCGACACGCCCGGCGGATCCGAGAGATAGAGCACCGGGTCGCGGCCGGGGCTGAACCGCACCCCCTGGTGCTTCGTGGGCAGGAACCCGGAGCCCCACATCCGCTCGTGGAGCGGCTGGGCGTTGGTGGGGCCGGTGGGCCGCGAGATCATCACCACGAACGCCGGCAGGTTGGCATTCTCGTCGCCGAGGCCATACGACACCCAGGCCCCGAGCGACGGCCGGCCGGCGATCTGGTGGCCGGTCTGCAGCATCGTCATCGCGGGATCGTGGTTGATCGCCTCGGTGTGCAGCGACTTGATCACGCACAGCTTGTCGGCGATCCGGGCCGTGTGCGGCAGGAGCTCGCTCATCCAGATGCCGCTCTGGCCGCGCTGCTCGAAGCGGAAGATCGACGGCGCCACCGGAAACCGCGCCTGGCCGCTCGTCATCCCGGTGAGCCGCTGCCCCTGGCGGATCGAGTCGGGCAGGTCTTTGTCGAACTGATTCGCGAGCGTGGGCTTGTAGTCGAAGAGGTCGAGCTGCGACGGGGCGCCGGCCTGCGTGAGCCAGATCACGCGACGGGCCTTGGGCGGAAAGTTGGGGAAGCCCGGCAGGCCCGGCGCGGCCTGGGCCTGCCGGCCGAAGAGCGCGGCGAGCGCCGCGGTGCCCACGCCGGCGCACGACGCGCCGAGGAACTGGCGGCGGGCGATCGCGACTTGGAGCGGATGGTCGAGCATGGCGGCTTAGTTTCTCATCACGGCTTCGTCGCGGCACAGGAGGATGTTGGCCACGAGGGTATAGGCGGCGAGGTCGCGGGCCGCGGCGGCCGCCAAGGATTCATCGTCAGGGGCGTCGCCAATCTCCAGGAGCGCCGTCGCCTCCGCGGGGGCCGCGGCATATTCCTCCTGAAACCGCGCGAGCGCCGTGGTGAGCAGGGCGAGTTCTGCGGCCTCCGGCGGCCGGGCGAGCACGAGCCAGAACCCATGGGCGATCCGGCCGGCGGCGGCGTCGCCCCCCTCGCGGATCATCCGGCCGGCGAGAAACTTCGCCGCCTCGACGAACGTGGGATCGTTCATCAGCGTGAGGGCCTGCATGGGCGTGTTCGTGCGCGACCGCTTCACGGTGCAGGTCTCGCGGAACGGCGCGTCGAAGGCGAGCATCGCCGGGTGCGGCACCGACCGCTTCCAGTAGGTGTAGAGGCTGCGGCGGTGGAGGTCGGCCCCCGAGCCCTGCTCGTAGGTGGCCTTGGGATTGTCCTTCTGCGTGACCACCTGCTCGTAAAGCCCCGGGGGATGGTAGGGCTTCACCGACGGGCCGCCGACGGTGGGCACGAGCAGGCCGGCGGCGGCGAGCGCCTGGTCGCGAACAAACTCCGCCTGCAGGCGAAACCGCGGGCCGCGGGCGAGGAGACGGTTGGCCGGATCGCGTTCCTGGAGGCCAGGCGGGAACGCCGACCGCTGGCGGTAGGTGGCGCTCGTCACGATCAGCCGCACGAGCCGCTTCATGTCCCAGCCGGTGTCGCGAAACTCGACGGCCAGCCAGTCGAGCAGTTCGGGATGGCTGGGCTGGCTGCCCTGCGAGCCGAAGTCGTCGGTCGTGGCCACGAGGCCGGTGCCGAAGAACGACTGCCAGAAGCGGTTCACGGTGACCCGCGCCGCGAGCGGATGCTCCGGCGCCACGAGCCACTTCGCGAGGCCGAGCCGGTTCTTCGGCGCGTCGGCGGCCAGCGCCGGCAGGATCCCCGGCGTGGCGGCGGTGACCTCCGCGCCCGGGTTCGTGTAGTCGCCCCGCATGAGGACGAACGTCTTGCGCGGCTCCGGCAGCTCCTCCATCACGAGGGCCGTGGGGATCGAGACCTCGAACTCGGCGAGGAGTTTTTTCGCGTCCTTCACCTGGGCTTCGGCCGCCGCGACCGGATCGGGAGCCGGGGCAGCGGCCTGCTGCGCTTCCGGCTGCTTGGCCTCCTCCTTCTTTTTGGCCTCTGCCTGCTGCTGGGCGTCTGCCTGCTTCTTGGCCTCCCGCGCCGCCTCGAGGGCCTTCGTCGCGGCGGCCACCTGGGCCTGGAGGTCGGCGAGCCGCGCCTCCTGCTCCGGCGTCGAGAGCCGCAGGAACGGCCGCGCGTTGAGCCGCACGTGGGCGTCATAGTCACCGATCCCCTTCTCCGCCACGTTATTGAAGAAGGCCTTCAGCGAATAGAAGTCGGCCTGCGTGAACGGGTCGAACTTGTGGTTGTGGCAGCGGCAGCAGTTGAACGTCTGGCCGAGCCACACGGTGGCCGTCGTCTCCACGCGGTCGCCCGTGTATTCCGCGAGGAACTCCTCGGCGATGATGCCCCCCTCCTCGTTGAGCATGTGGTTGCGGTGGAAGCCGGTGGCGATCCGCTGCTCGCGGGTGGGGCTGGGCAGGAGGTCGCCCGCGAGCTGCTCCACGGTGAACCGATCGAAGGGCATGTTGTCGTTGAAGGCCTCGATCACCCAGTCGCGCCACGGCCAGTTCTCGCGGTCGCGATCGACCTGGTAGCCGTTGGTGTCGGCGTAGCGGGCGGCGTCGAGCCAGTCGACGGCCATCCGCTCGCCGTAGTGGGGCGAGGCGAGCAGGCGGTCGACGAGCTTTTCGTAGGCGTCGGGCGACGGGTCGGCGAGGAAGGCCTCGGCCTCGGCCCGCGTGGGGGGCAGGCCGGTGAGGTCGAGCGACACGCGGCGGATCAGCGTGCTGCGGTCGGCCTCGTCGGCCGGTGCGAGGCCCTCCTGCTCCAGCCGCGCGAGCACGAACCGGTCGATGTCGTTCTTGGGCCAGGCGGCGCGACTCACCGCGGGCACGGCGGGCCGCACCGGGGCGAGATAGGCCCAGTGGGGCTCGTAGGCCGCGCCCGCCTCGATCCACCGCCGCAGCGTTTCCTTCTGGGCGGCCGTGAGCGACTTGTTGCTCTCCGGCGGGGGCATTACGAGGTCGGGGTCGTCGGAGAGGATGCGGGCGATGACCTCGCTCTCCTCGGGCTTGCCCTGCACGATCGCCGCGAGGCCGGAGTCGGTCGGCGGCGTGTCGGGCTGGGGCACGTCGAGCCGCAGGCCGGCCTTGCGGTCGTGGTCGTCGGGCCCGTGGCAGCCGAAGCAGTTTTCGGACAGGATCGGGCGGATGTCGCGGTTGTAGCCGGGCCGCTCGGCCGCCGCGGCCGACCACGCGAGGCACGCCACCGCGCAGGCGACGGCGGCAGGAAGGATCGCGCGGGATGCGAGGCGGGGCGGCATGGCGGGGCGGCTCCGAAGCGAAAGAGTTCGCGCAATGGGAGCTCCCATTATATCACGATCATACACCGTGCTGAAATCCGGCCATGACGTCAGGCGAGGATACCCTTCACGAACTTGCCGTGCACGTCGGTGAGCCTGTAGTCGCGGCCCTGGAAGCGGCTGGCGACTAAACCCGTGCTCATGCGAATCCACCGATCCTTCGTCCACTCTTCTTTCGTCGCCGTCCTGCCGATCGTGAGCCTCCTCGCCGCCGCCCACGCGCGGGCCGCGGCCACCGAAGTGCCCGACTCAGTCTGCCGTAGCGGTACCGATACCTCGCGATCGTGCGGTCAGGTGTGAGCACGGCCAGCTGCTCGCGTATCGCCGTGGCCACGAGAATCCGGTCGAAGAGATCACGGCGGATCAGCGGCAAGTCGGCGGCTGCACACAGCAAGCGGCGTCGAGTCCTTCAAGGATGCACGCCCCTGCGAAGAGAAACTTCCCCGGCTGGAATCCTACTCCAGCCGGATGTCGTCCACGTAAAACACGGCCGGCTGCGCGTCGATCCCGACGAACCCGCACCATGTGCACGCGTCGAACTCAGGCTGGGAAAACGGGAGCCCTTCCCTCGTGGCCGTCGCACCGTCCGGGCCGGTGAGCCGCAGCGTATATGTCTTCGGCTTCCCGGCACCTTCCTCGAACTCCACCTCCACCCGCAGCCAGCGGCCCAGGTCGTAGCGGCCCACGGTCATCCAGCTGGCGGCGCCGGGGGTCGCGGCCTGCACCGTGCCGTCGGCAGTGAATCGCAGGGAGGGGCCGATGAAGTACCGGCCTTCCAACTTCGAACCGCCCGCCCAGTCGCGAAACTCCAGGCCGATCGTCGCCGGCTGCTCGAGGTCGTTCTTGAGGGCGCACTGCATCCGCACCGTGCCGCTGGCCGGGGTCCGCTCCACGGCCCAGTGCGGATTCCACACGGCCGCTTCGGCGGCGTCCACGAACCGCAGGCACCGTGTCCCTGTCGCCGGCTCCCGATCCGTGACCACCGCCTCCGCAGCCCCCTCCTTGTCGGCCACTTCCAGCGGGGTTTCGCCGACGTCGTAGTCTTCGAAGGTCTCGACGAGCGTCGGCTGCGCGGTGGCCCGCTCCACAGCCCGCGGGGTGATGCCCCGCGGCAGGCTCCGCCAGTCATCGGGCCCGCAGAGTCCCGCACCCTCGATCTCGATCGGCACGAAGCCCAGGGCCAATGCGGGCGAGTCCGGCTGGACGCGGAAGTCGTGCTCCCGGGGATTCACGAACCGCGGATCGGCCACGATCGAATGCAGATCCCGTCCGGCCTTCTGCCACTCGGCCAGCCACCGTCCGTCGAAGTCGGGGGGCCCGGCCTCGCTCCAGTAGCAGTTGTAGTCCGCCGTGAATTTGCTGCCGTCGGCCCAGTTGCCGCCCCCCAGCATCCTCGGATTCGCGTTGGCGACGATGTTGCGCTCGAAATGCACGTGGTTGGTGTCCGGCTCGTCGGTGTTGTTGCGCATCAACTGGCCTGCGCGGGAGGAGGCGAACACGTTGTTGCGCACCGTGTTGCCATGCGGATGCCCGGCGCAATGCACGTGCAGGCCGCCGTCGCGCGTGTCGTAGACGACGTTGTTCTCGACCACGATCTCCGAGCTGCCCGCGTCGAGGTAGATGCCCCAGCCGCCGTAGCCTTCGTTGCCCCGCTCGAACCGCGAGATGTCGTGGATCCGGTTGTGGTGCAGCACCGTGCCCGGCGACACGCCCAGCGTGTAGATGCCGCCGATATCGCAGAGCACGCCGTTGCCGATGCGATGGATGTGGTTCCACGCGACCTCGTTGTGGTGCGTGGAGGTCGGTTCGCGTCCGGTCCAACTCCAGCCCAGATGCACGCCGGTCCAGCTGAAGTCGCAGATCTCGTTGTGCATGATCCGGTTGAAGCTCGCGCTGCCCCCCAGAAACACGCCGCAGGCGGCCCGAAAGAGTTTGCCGCCGTCGTGGATGAAGTTGTTGTCCACGACGTTGTGCGCGGTGAGGAAGCCGGCGGCGGTATTGGCCGGCCGGCCCTCCGACAGATACACGCCACCGCCGCCCAGATCGTGGAAGTGGCACTGCCGGATCACGTTCCCGACGCAGCCTTCCCGCAGCGAGATGCCGTGTTCGCCGAGCCGCGTGAACTCGCAGCCCTCGAAGGCCGTGTGCCGCAGGCCGGTGGCGAACAGGGCCCCCCTCTGCGTGTGCGCGCCCTGCATGCTGTGGGGATAGTCGGGGCCCAGGTCGGCGTCGGCGTGCTGAAACGAGAGGCCGCGGAACACGAGGTGCTCGACGAACGGCCCGGTCTCCGCCGTGCCGCGGAACGTCACCAGCGGCGTGGGCACACGGGGCGCGATCACCTCGGCCCGCTCCATCTCCTCGCCGGGCAGCGGATGGTAGTAGAGCGTGCCCTGGTCGGCGTCGAGATGCCATTCGCCGGGCGCGTCGAGCGCCTCGCGCACGCCCTCCACGTAATACCGCGCCTCGCGGGAAAGAAAAAACACGCCCGCCGGCCGGGCGAACTCGATGTGGTGGCGGTCGCGATCCACCTGCCCGATGCGGTTGAACGAGTTCACCCAGTTGTGGAAGAGCACGACGGTGGCACCAGCCGTGTCGTGCAACGGGGCCAGGTCGCTCTCGCGATACGTCATGCCCAGGCAGAGCCGCTGCGCGTCGGTGTTCAGCTGCAGCCGCCGCGTGTAGAAGGAGCTCCCCTCGTTCGGCATCCGCGCCCGCACCCGCCGCTGCCCGTTGACGAACAGCTGGTAGAACGGCCGCCCCCGCTCGCGCACCCAGGGCACATCGGCGGCCCACAGGGTGTCGTCATGCCGGCGCCAGCCAGCGACGACCGTCCCGCCGCTGACCACGGGTTGTTCATCGTCGGAGGCGCGCCACGTGACGGGCTGCTCCTTGGTGCCCGAGTCTGCCGCCGTGAACTCGAGCGGTCGGGCCAGCTCGTAGCGACCGCCGCGCACGTTGACCGTGACCGCCCCGGCGGCCTTCGCCTCGCGGGCCGCGTCCCGGGCCCGCTCCAGGCTGGCAAACGGCTGTTCCTTGGTGCCGGGGTGGGCGTCGTTGCCGTCGGGCGCCACGTAGAGGTCGGCGGCCTCCGCACCCGCCAGGGAGATCGCGACCGCGGCTGCGGCGAGGATCCGGGAGAAGGCGAGCCTGCTGGAAAACCTGCTCACGGCCGTGCTCCTTGCCTGCGGTGAGGCTGTTGCTTCGGGTTTCGATCGACGCTGTCGGTCGCGATGTGACGAGACCATACCGGACGCCGGCCCCCTTTGCCCTCGAGCGACTCTCCGTGAGGCGCAGTGTTTTCCAGGACCGTCACCCCGGCGCACGCACATTACGCAGACGCCTTGAGCACTATACTGCACATGCGAATTACAAGTTAGCCGCGCGAAAGCTGATTCCGTGTGCGTGCTGTCACTGTGTGCCGTATAATTGCTCGCGTGAGGACCAACCCATGTGCGATGCCGCCGTCGAACTGATCCAGACGTTTTCCGCCCTGTCACGTAGCGACCAGTACGCAGTTCTTCTCGAGTTGGCTCGAATCTCCGAGGCAAACGCCGGCCCGCTCTCGGACGAGGAACTTACGGCGGCCGGTGAGTCAGTCTTCGCCATGTATGACGCCGAGGAGGCCGGTCATGGCGAAGCCCAAAAGGGGTGAGGTCTGGCTCGTAGATATGGGGTACGCCGCGAAGGTGCGTCCGGCTTTAGTTCTCAGCGGTCCGGTCCTCGACGATGAACGTGCATTGACAACGGTCATTCCTCATACAACAAGCGTACGAGGAACGCGGTTTGAGATTCCGACGAGTGTTGGGTGGATGAAGAATGGCGCGTTTGATGTGCAGGGCATCGGAACGTATCCAACCGCGAAGCTGATGCGAAAGCTTGGCGATCTTCCGGACGAGCTATTGGGGCTCGTGGAAAGTCGCGTCGTAATGCTGCTTGCCCTCCCTGGCCACCCATGAGGCGGACGCGGCAGCCGTGCGAAACGGGCCTCCGCACCCGGGCTTCTTGGGGATGGTGTACGTCAAAAAGCCCGGAGCGGAAGCGACGGGGTTCCTCGCTTACGACGCCGCGGCCTGGAAATCTTCTGCGGCCTCTCGGTCTTCCGCGATCGCGTCGTGCGGGGGCACCGTCACCCGCACCGTCACCGTCGTGCCCCGGCCCGGGGCCGTGTCGATCGCCAGCCTGCCGCGGAGCGCATCGACCCGCTCCTTCATCCCCTGGAGGCCGAAGTGGCCCTGCTCCGGCCCGCGCTGCCGGCCCCACTCGAAGCCGCGGCCGTCGTCCCGCACGCTCGCCTCCACCTCGCGGCCCGCCGCGTCGAACCGCACCGCCAGGTCGATCGCCGTCGCCTCGGCATGATGCAGCGCGTTGCGCACCGCCTCCTGCACCACGAGCAGCAGGTTGCCGGCCACGAACCGCGGCAGCGGAAACGCCTCCCCGGCAAACTGCAGGCCAACGTGCCCCGGCTGCTCCTGGCTGCCGCGTTCCACGTTGAGATGATCCACGAGTTCGCGGAGCGACTGCGTGAAGCTCCGCCCCGCCGCCGGCGCCGTCCGCAGCGCCCACACGGAACTCCGCAGGTCGGTCGCGGCGTGCTTCACCATGCGCTTGGCCACGTCGAGCTGGTCGCCCGCCTCGGCCACGCGGCTGCCCGCCAGCGACCGGCGGCACACGTCGAGCTGCAGCACGGCCCCGGCCAGCGACTGGAGGAGCGTGTCGTGGAGGTTGGCCGCGAGGCGGCTGCGCTCGCGGAGCGTGGCGTCAAACTCGATCGCCGCGGCCTGGCGGTCTTGCGCCTCGGCGGCCAACTGCGCCGACTTGAGTTTCACCTGCTGCCGCAGAAGCGCCACCCAAGCAAGCGCTCCGCCGCTCGCCGCGCCGGCCGCGCCGAGCGCGATCGCCAGCCGGCGCGGCGTCCACCACGGCGGCGGCTGCGTCACCACCACGTCGTCGGCCTGGCTCACGAGCAGCGAAAACCGATCGACCTGCGCAGGCCGCCAGTCGTGCAGGTGCCCGAACCCCTGGTCGTAAGTGTCGTCTGAAAAGGCGATGTCAACGATCCCGGTGATCTCCACGCGGCTGCCGGCCTCCACGCTGCGGACCGCATCGTAGGCCTCCCGCGGCATCAGCGCCGTCACGGTCGAGCGGCCGCTCGCGAGCACGAGCGTGCCGCCCTCGCGGGTGGCGATCCTGTCGATGAGCGTGGCCGGAAACCGCACGAGGCTGCCGGCGTAATCGTCGGGGCCGAGCGGCCTGGCTCGCTCGTTCCAGTTCCGATAGAGGTCGAGGATCTCGTCGGCGGTGATGGCCGTCGGCTCGGGCCGCGACCCTGAGGCCGTCTTCCTCAGGAGCGCCCCGCAGATGCCCGCCAAGCCGCGGCGGGTGTCGAGGAAGCCCGCCACCTCCACCTCGTCGCCCGGCGCCGCCGCGGCAGGCGCGATGGTTTCCACGCGCACGCCCGTGCGGCCGCGCTGCAGGTAGAGCGATCCGTCGGCCTCGATCGCCGTCACCGTTCCCCGCGAGACGAACCGGTGGCCATCGAGCGGCCGGGCGTTGAAACAGGCGATCGCTTCGAGCGGCACTTCGGGGGCCACGAACGGCTCCGACCGCCGCGGCTCGACCACCGTCACGTCGTCGGGACTGATCACGGTGACCGAGGCGCTCAGGAGCTCGCCGCGCGGGTTGCGCACCGCGCTGATGATGCCCACCACCTTCACCCGGGCGTCGAGCAGGCCCGGCAGGTCGAGCCCGCCTCGGGACATGAGCCGCACCGGCACGGCCCACGCGTCGCACTTCACCACGAGCCGGGCTTCATCTGCGTTCTCTGCCGCGTGCTGCACGATGCCCGTCACGGCCATCCGCCGGGCGTTGTCGAGGCCGCGCGAGAGCCGGGCGAAGTCAGCCGGCGTGGGCTCCGGGAGCGGCCCGTGGCCCACGACGACGATCCGATGGGGGCGGACGACCGGTGCAAACATTTGTCGCTGCGCCGTGCCCTCCACCTCGATCTCCGCGCCGGGAACGAGGCCGGGCTGCACGAGGTCGGGCGGCACTTGCACCCATGTGGCGCCACCATCCTCCTGGACCGTCAGCAACCCACCGGCGTATTGGACGGTCGTCACGACGCCGCGAAACCGCGCCTCCACGCCCGCCACGAGCCGCTCTGTGGGCATCGCGTGGAGCTCGGCGATCGACCGCGCTACGGGCTCGGGGCCGGCCGGTGCCGCCGGCTCACCGGCCCCCGCCGCCCGCGCGGCGGTCATGACCGCGACGACCACCATCGCCATCCGTCGTGTGTCGAACATGCCGGTATCGCTCCGCAGCGTGCCCCGAACCTCGGTCTCCAGCATACATCCCCGGGCTCCCGCCCGGGGCTTTTTGGGGGAACGCGGCGCCTCGCTGGCCTGAGCGAATCGGTCACTCGAGTTCGTCACCGTACCGCCGGCGGACCTCGTCTAGAAAAACACGACACCACGCGTCGAAACCAGCGACGCAGCGCGACGCATTGTCGGCGGCGGCAGCGACTCGGACGGGATCGAGGTCGAGGTCATAGGCATGTCGAAAGAGATGCCGAAACCCCTTGAGTTCGCGCACGTCTCGCACCGCATCCAGAGGCAGGAATGCCGGGCGAATTCCCTTCAGGTCGAGCGTGACCCGCTCGATGAGCGTGTCGTGGTAGCGGCCCGTCTTTTCGAGATGATTTTCGAACGTCTCACAGAGTCGCTCGAAGGATTTCTCGAGGATGTTGTAGATGCGGTTGATCTCGAAGGCTGCGGCGGCCCACCGGCCATCGGTTGATTCAGAGAGACGCTCCCTGAGGGTGGCAATAGCTCGGCGCATGGCCCGGCCATCCTGCTCCCAGCCATCTTCCAGGATCTGCAGTGCTATGCGATCCATCGTTCGCCGCTCCGTTCGATCACGGGTTTGAGACGGGTGCGGTCGATGAGGCACACGTCGACCTCTCGACCCACATCCGCGGAGAGCAGGCTCTGGAGATACTCGAGGGTCATGCCGGGCGGCAGCGATTCGAGTGCCACATCGACATCGGACCACGTAGAAAAGCGACCGGGCGTGACGAGCGAACCGTAGACCCACACCGCCGTGCCCGGCACATGCCGCGCCAGGGATTCGCGCAGCAAATGGCGGGTGCGGTCGGCAAGCGCCGCATCATCCCGCCGCCGTCGTTCACGTTGCGCGTTCAACAGCCACATGCCTCCATGATAATCGCATCGTGACTGGCGGGAGGGAGGTTGCCGCCATCCCGAAGGGCATCCCCGGGCTCCCGCCCGGGGCTTTTTGGGGGAACGTGGGGCGCCCGCCCCCGATGGACACGGCGCACGCCTTCTGCTTACAGTCACAACTGGGGCCTTCGCTCATCATCACCGCCATGACATCCGCCAAAACCAGCCTTCGCTCCCTGCGAATCATGATCGTCGACGATCATCCCGTGTTTCGCACGGGGCTGGCGAATCTGCTGGCGGCCGAGCGCGATCTCGAGGTGGTGGCGGCCGTGGCGTCGGGTGAGGCGGCTGTGGCCGAGCTCGGAGCCTCCCGGGCGCAGGTGGTGCTGCTCGACCTGCGGATGCCCGGGCAAGACGGCTTCGAGGCCCTGCAGACGATCCACCGCAGGCGGCCGGACGTGAAGGTGGTGGTGGTCACATCGTCCGATTCTCCCGTCGACGCCGATCGGGCCCGCGCGGCGGGAGCCACGGGCTTCCTCTCGAAGCATGTCGACCAAGGGGACATCGTGGCGGCGATCCGCGCCGTGTGCCATGGCGCGGCCTGGGTGCAGGAGGGCGTGCAGCGGCCGGCGGCATTGACGGCTGCCGACGGGCTGCCCTTCGGGATTTCCATGCGCGAGTTGGAGGTGCTGCGGTTCGTGCGCAACGGCTTCGCCAACGCCGAGATCGGCCGGCGGCTGGGGATCACGGAGCGCACGGTGAAGGCCCACGTGAAGGCGTTGTGCGGCAAACTCGGCGCCGCCGATCGCGCCGAGGCGGTGGCCCGGGGCTTCGACCACGGCCTCCTCAAGGCCGGGGAATAAAGGAATCCCGGCGACCGTCCCGGTTGCCCAACAAGCCCGGAGCGGCAGCGACGGGGTCAATGCGGGTGGCATCCCATGCGCCACGTCCCCGGGCTCCCGCCCGGGGCTTTTTGGGGGGATTTTTCGGGGGTGGGGAGGCGGGGGAAAAATTTCCTCCAATTGTTCTTTCGGACAATTTCGCCGGTCGCAGGTCTGACCTAGAGTTGGTGCTGCTGGGATTGGTTTTTTGGACCATCGAAGGTGGGGGCAACCCATGAACTTCACGAATGTCGCACGACACATGACTTCATCTCTTCGCGCTTGCACATCGGCATCCGCTCAATGGCGGTCGCGCTCGCACAGCATCCGCATCGCCCGCGGCGCGGTCGCGTGCGCGATCGCAGCGCTCGCCTGCTGCGGCAGCCTCGCGCACGCGCAGACCAGCGCCTCGTGGCTCCCGACCGCGGCCGGCACCTACACGTGGGGCACGGGCACAAACTGGAGCGGCGGAGTTGCCGCCAGTGGCGCGGGGAGCGTGGCGTCGTTCGTGGTCGACGCGGCTGCAACTACTTTTCCCGCCGCCGCGCAGACGATCAACCTCGACGGCACCGTGACGACGGGCACGATCCGCTGGGAAGACACGAGCGGTGGTACCGTCGTCCCGTATAACATCGCCCCGGGCACGAGCGGCACGCTCAACTTGGCCACGGTCGCCGGCAGCACGCCGACGATATCGTTCGTGGGCTCCAGCGGAAACCAAAACCTCGTGATCTCCGCTCCGATCTCGGGCACGCAGGGTCTGCAGGTCGGCGGCTTGGGCACCAATACCGCCCAGGTCTGGCTCACCGGCGTCAACACGTTCACCGGCAACCTCACGGTCGACGCGCGAGCAAACTTTTTCTTCAACCTGGAAGGTAACGGCCGCCTGGGCTCCGGTGACTTCGCCGGAAACGTCTCGCTCGGCACCGGCGCAACTGCCCGAATGAACATGGCTGGGCTGCAGATCCTGAGCGGGTCGCTGTCCGGGGCTGGCACCGTGGAAATGTGGGGGGCCCCTACGTTCTCCCCCACTACCACCGGCACGCTCGCGCTGAATGCAGCGAATACCGGCTTCACCGGCACGGTGAATCTCAACAGGAACCCTGGAACCGCGAGCCAAGGCAGGGTGCTTCAACTCGGCAATGCCGACGCCCTCCGCAACGCGACGCTCCGCACGTCGACCAGTGCCCTCGCGAACGCCGGCACGCGCACCGTGCAGTTCGCCTCGGGGATCGGCACGTTCAACCTGGGCGGGCTCAACGCCGGCGACAATGGCACGGGCAACATCGTCCTCTCCGACACGTCGAACAACGCGATCACGCTGGCTGTGGGCTGGAACAACGCGGCCTCGGCGTTTTCGGGCACGTTCTCCGGAGCGGGCAGCCTCACGAAGGTGGGCAGCGGCACGCTCACGCTCTCCGCCGCCAACACCTACACCGGCGGCTCGACGATCT